>Ga0080006_1183286_pt1 | contig 197949 bp, 165 predicted proteins | sample RS3BMetagenome_FD_69209 | JGI IMG/M metagenome (GOLD analysis project Ga0080006, IMG submission 69209) | Ferric oxide microbial mat and aquatic microbial communities from Rainbow Spring, Yellowstone National Park, USA - RS3B (SPADES... ...
CCTGGAACAAGAACCCCAAGCCTTTCATCTGGACCAAGAGTGCCGACGAGATCTTCACTTCTATGCGGAAATATCTGGGCCCTAGTGTTTCTGAGCAAACTTCAGACTAGGGACACTAGGATCCAAAATTTTTCTACCATCTAAAACTTTGCTGTGAACTGGTAAGATTTGGAATCGGTACACTATTCATGCGCAGCTAAACGACCAATTATGCCCCTATTGGGCTAAGGTGTTGGCATGAAGCCTAGTGGAATCCGAACTTCATGGGGGTCAATATGGCACAGGTAACTGGTCAATCAGCAGGTAATCCCGGTGGTTCTGGGGGTAGCCTCCATAAGGGAATCTCTTTACTCCCTATGGTCATTCTGGGTGTTGGAGGTGCAGTAGGCACCGGTGCGCTCTTCAGCGGGATCGGAATGGCTGCGATCGCTGGCCCTGCAATGATTGTTTCATGGGTCATCGGTTGTGTTATTTATACCTTCATTGGAATCACCTATGTTGACATGAGCGTACGGTTCCCGGAGGCAGGCGGTCCGGCAAGATATTCGCTGTACACCCACGGGTGGGTCGCGAACCTGATTAACTCGGTGGGAAGCCTGGTTTGGTATCTGTTGATACCCCCGATCGAAGCAATTGCAACGGTTACCGCGTTGAGTTACTTTGATTCTGGTCTGTTGAACGCCAAAGGTGACCCGACCTTGTCCGGCGCCCTGGTCGCGCTTGCGCTGCTCATCGTCTATATCCCAGTGAACTTCTATGGTGTCAAAATCATGGCTCGGATTAACAACGTGCTGGGCGGCATCAAGATCGTCTTGTATCTATTGCTTGCCATCGCCTTCATCATCGCCATCGGTAAAGTTCACAACTTCTCGGCTTTCGGCGGCTTTGCCCCCTACGGTATCGGTCCTATCTTTGCAGCGGTACCGGTCGCGATGTTTGCCTTCGGTGCGATCAGGGTGATCCCTGACTTCGCCGAGGAGGCGAACAATGCTCGCACGCTTCGGGTGGGGATTCTTTATACGTTGGGTGTTCAGTTTCTCGTCTACGTGTTATTCAGCGTCGCACTCATCGCTGGCCTCAGTTGGGGAGTGCTGTCGGTGAAGGTTGGTGATTGGAGTGCACTGACGGCAGTGACGGCAAACCCGTTTATTGCGTTGACGACCAACCGGGGCGTGGATTGGCTCCTAGCCATTGCTGTCGCGGTTGGTATCTTGGGCCCTGGTGTCGCGGGATACGTTTATCAGGGGGCTGGCGCAAGGGTTGTGCTTGCTATGGCTCGCACTGGCTACGTCCCCGAGCGCTTGAAGGAGATCCACGCACGCCATAAGACGCCAGGTCTTTCACTGATCATCGTCGCGCTCATCGGTGCCGCCCTGGCGTTGCTGGCTGCTCCGGTGCCTCGCATCATCAGTTTGATTGACGATGCGGTTGTCGGTGGATATATCTCGTTTGGGATCGTCCCGGCGGCCATGTTGGCGGTGCGAAAGCAGCGCGGTGAGAAGCTTTCAGCTGGGTCGTTGATCATCGGCGCACTCGGGTTTGGAGGCGCATCACTGGTTGTCTACTGGTCTGGATGGCCAGCCGTTCCATATGCAGTGATCTTGGTGGCCATTGGTTCGGTGTTGCTGGGAGTCTCAGGTCGTTGGAAGGACATTGGGCATGCACTGTGGTACATTGTGTGGATTCTGTTCCTGCTTGGCATGGCTGCCATTGGCAGTGTTGGTCGGGGCACGGAGATCTCCTTCAACCTCTCCTCGGTGATCGTCGCCGTGGTGTCGATCTTTGTGATCTTGCCATGGGCGGTACAGAGCCGGATGGCGCGTGACGCCTACCCTGTGGAGAGCGAAAGTTGACTTCCTCGGTGGCAAGGAGGACGCCGAGGGGATGAGTCCACCAGTCGTGGTTCGCTCGATTGGACCCCGTAGTGGCGGACTGGTAACGTCAGTGCGCTGACGTGTGCCCTGAGAGTGCCACCACTGATCTGCGTACCCTGTCGTTCTCTGGCCCGGACGAGGAGCCGCCCGATCAGCCTATGTATTCCATTTGGTGGGTCCAACGAACAGGGTTTACTTGCCCTAACGCCATCTGGCTGATTGTGTTCACTTACTTGGGCGTGGCGTTATTGACGCCGTGTTGACCGCACCCTCGTGGCGGTCACCAGGAGAACTGCGCTGGTTGACCGTTGCGACGTAGCCGAGAGCGCTTTCGCTGGTTGGGGAGTCGCGGTTAGCCAAGGCTCCAGCGGCGCCGCTAGAGTCCATAGAGTAGGCATCAACACGAGGTGGAGTCGATGACAAAAAAGCGTTCCCTGATTAGCATGACCGATGCCGAGCGTGAGGCGTTCTTGGCTGAGGGTCGAACGCTCAATCTCGCGTCCCTCGGGCCCCGAGGTCGTCCTCATTTGGTGGCAATGTGGTATTGCATCCTCGATGGGTCATTGTGGTGCTGGACGTACGCGAAGTCGCAGAAGGCTATCAACCTGCGAAGGGATCCCCGTGTCACTGGCTTGATCGAAGTTGGCGAGCGCTATGAGGAGCTTCGTGGACTGACCCTCTATGCAACGGCACAGATCAGTGAAGACCCAGATCAGGTGTTGATGGTTGGGCGCGCATTGTTTGAGCGTTATCAGTCGGGAACAACCGCGGTCTCGCTTGGAGACTTTCTGGGTTCCGCTCCTAAGAGAATTGCCTTTTTGCTTGACGTCGAGGAATATGTCAGCTGGGATCATCGGAAGCTGGGTGGCCGTTACTGAGGGATGGCGCTGCCGCGTTTGCCCGTGTGCTGGTGATGATCGTGTCGCTGGCTGTGGGTGTGTCCTTGCTAGGATTTGTTCATGGGTGAAATGATTAGCTTTCCAAGCAATGGGCATGAAGCGACCGGATACTTAGCGACTCCAGAGGCCGGAAGTGGCCCAGGAGTGATCGTGATCCAAGAGTGGTGGGGGATCAACAACCACATCAAGGATGTTTGCGACCGGTTTGCAGCGCAAGGTTTTGTCGCCCTAGCGCCCGATCTTTACAATGGTCGTGTCGTCGCTGAGCCGGATGAGGCGGCGAAGGCCATGATGGCGTTGCAACTCCCCGAGGCCTCCAAGCAGATGACTGGCGCGGTCAAGGAGCTGGTGAAGCGGTCGGGGCACGATGGAGTCGGGGTCGTTGGCTTCTGCATGGGAGGCGGTCTCGCGTATCTCTTGGCCGCCGATCAGCCCGAGCTGGTGAAGGCGTTGGTGCCGTTTTATGGTGTCATTCCATGGCCGAATGCGGAGCCCGATTACGCGCGAATCCAGGCCCCAATCCAAGGACATTACGCCGAGCACGACGACCCATCATCGCCAGAGGTCGTTCGACAGCTCGAAGAGCGCTTACGCTCGATGGGCAAGTCAGTCGAATTCTTCATCTATCCCGGTACCGAGCATGCGTTCTTCAACGACGATCGGCCTGAGGTGTATCACGCGCAATCCGCGATGCAGGCTTGGGATCGGGCGACGCAGTTTCTTCGGGACGCCTTGGGCAGCTAGTTCACAGATCAACCGTCGCTCTTAGTCGGACCGGATTGTCTGGGTTAGGGTGCGGGTCCACTCTTTCTAGCGAGCGGTGCGGGTCGACTGGCCACCAAAGGTCAGCCTGGCTCGGTACCGGGCTTTGACATCGTGTGACCGCCAACAAAAGCCGATGTCGTCGGCGCCCTTGATGGTTATTCGTCGATGCCTGATCGTTGGCGAGCTACATCGAGCGGTTGCGCCGAGATCGGCTCGTGACGTGTCACCGTAATGATGGCTTATCGGCGAGGTAGGCCTCTCATGAGTGTTGTGAACGCTGGTGGTCGCTCCGGTTTGGGGTGGCGTTGTTGTCACTTAATCCCTGTCGACGACACCGAAGCCAAGACGGCCTTGCGCGAGATCCGGTGTCAATCGGCAGCCATGCATCTGGACCGATCTGCACAGCACGTGTCGAATCGATTGATTGATGTTCGATCGCGCAAAGGCGCGACGTGACGTAGGGACCGCCAAGATGTCTCTGGTCACCGGTTTGGGGCGTGCGACGTGGTCACTTGGTCTCGCCGGTGGCACGTGGAGTGCCATCAGGAGAGTGGGTCGGCTGTTTGGTGGTGACCGGTTGGACGCTATCGTTTGATGAGGACGTTTGGGATGTTCTTGGCAGGAAATATCGGTAGAAGACGTATCCCGGCGGAAGCCCTATCAGCAGATTGAGGACGCGATATACCGTGGTGACCGCCACGGCGAGGGCGAAGGGTGTGCCGAGAGCTATCAAGGTCCCCGCCATACCAAGTTCAAAGACCCCAGTACTGATGATCACACCACCGAAGATACTGACGATGTTGGCGAACAGATACGCCATCACTGCGGTTCCAGGGTCTACTGTCTTGCCAAAGGCGAGGAACGCCAGGTAAAAGGTGAATATCTCAACCAGTATGTAGAGAATGGACCAACCAAAAGGCTGCAACATTCGCCTCTTGTTCTCGATCATCGCGTGATAGCCAAGATAGAACTGGTCGATGAAGCCATTTACTTTTTCAACTTTTGCTGTGTCGAGCGACTTGAAGAATCGCTGCAGCAGGTGCATAGTCCCGCGTACGATGCGACGCAAGCGTGTCTCATGATGGACCAAGATGATGAGACCGACAGCGAGAATCGTGATTCCAATGGCCGATGCGACGGTCGCATCCAGGAGGGACCTGCCCCCCTTGTCGCTCTGGGCATAGATGAGCGCGAACCCGACCGGCATCATCAAAAGCACCGCGAGAGCACTGAATGCATAACGCATCAGCTGGACAAGGACACTCACTCCTCTTGGTACTTTGGGGGCCAGAACCTGTGATAAATACCCGGCACCAGCAAGGCCAGCAGACGGAAGGAGATAGTTGACGAAGTTCGTAGCCAGTGCGCCGGCAAACAATCGCCCTGTATGAACGTCGTAGCGAAAAATCCGTAGAATCGACCGGTAATAGAGGCCATTGAGCCAATAGCTAGCGAGCTGGACGAGGACCACCGTTGCCAGTACATACCAGCGCAACCTTGCGAGCAGAGGCACAAAATTGTCCAGTGAGGTACGATTTTCCCAGAGTACGAGCGCGAGACCCGCGAGACCAAGAACGCCGAAGAGTTGACGCCAGCGTTTAGGAGCGTTACGCGCCATCGTTCTTCGTTGATGGTCTGCGGGTTGCGTACCCGCGAAAGGTCAAGTGTCGGCTTCGAGGTGACAAAGTACCAGGCCAATCCCGTATGCGAGGAGCGGGACCAAGATAATCATGGGAGGTGTCGGCGGCCACCCAGAGACGCTGTGGTGCCGATCTCGTGACGCTCCGAGTATGGTAGCACGTCACGTCACGTCACCACGCTTGCAAAGAGCCGGTTCGTCGCATGGTGTGTGCGTGCGATGCGTTGATTGGTTGATGGGTGGCCTCGGGATACGTGTGCCGATAGTTCGGCGTTGCGATCGCGGCAGAGTCTGATTGATGACGAATACACCCCCACACTGTTCATTGGATCATTCCGATACCTCGGAGGTGATGATTCGATGGTGGCCGCGCCAGACAACCCGTTCGTTTTCGCGAGCATCCCAGGCCATAGGCGACCGCCGCAGACCGCTGGTCTGCCCCTGGCGCTTGCCTGCGAATGCCCAAGGATCGACTGTGTAGCTGGCGCAAGGCGTCGTGGAAAGTCCCGAGAGCGGAGATCACCATGCTGGATCGTTGGTCCCATTGGCTGCCTATTTCGCAATATAGTTGCATCCTACACCAGACCTCATTGTCGGGGCTGCACCAGGTCCTTAGGTAGCCTTTGTCTTCCGGGGCAAGGTCTTCTCAAAGGTCCGCATCGCTCTCATGAAACTACTCCCTGAAACTACTCATGATACGGGACGTACAACTCCTCAACACCAAGGCAAGGATACCTGAGGCCAAGGATCCCCGCTAGTCCTATAGACAAGCAGTCGGAGAGTGCCAGTGCGCCCTCAACACCGTACGTTTCCGTGCCACCTTCAGGGATAACGATCTCAAGGTTCATTGAACAACAATGGGGCGGCGAAGGATCTGCCGAGGGGCATCTTGGGCAAGGCATCAAGGGGTGACGCTTGGCCGTGCTGCCAGTGGGTGCTGACCATCGCACGTAGCAGATGTTAGGATGGGGTGGCGTCTCGCGACCGACCGTGTCATCGTCGGGGAAGTGAGATAGCCTTCGCATTCTGGCTCGGATCACTCAAGATCCGTCGCTGGTTTGTCGACCTAAAGGTATGGCAGTTGATAGCGATACCGAAGGCCTCTACCTTGGCATGAATGGTTTCGCGGAGGCGGTGCTTGATGCACTCCCTGACGCCACTGCAATTCTCGATAGCTCTGGCACCATCGTCGCCGTGAATCGCGCGTGGCGGATGTTTACATTGGATAACGGGGGCAATCCGGAGACGACCGGGGTCGGTGTCAATTACCTTGAGGTGTGTGCCCGGGCCGCCGAGTCTGGCTGCAGCGATGCCGGGGAAGTCTTTAATGGATTGCGTGCTGTGCTCGCAGGCGAGACAGTAGAGAGCGACTGGGAGTATCCTTGTCCGTTGCCTACGGCTGGCCGCTGGTTTACCTCGAGGGTGACGCCAATCGCAGATCCAATCGGGGGTGTGGTTGTCTCACACGTCAACATCAGTCGACGTAAAATGTCCGAGCTAGAGTTGGCGCACCGGGCCTCTCATGACCCACTGACCGGGTTAGCGAACCGGTTATTGTTTAATGACAAGGTCTCCGAAGCGTTCCAGGTGCGCCAGGGCCGCCGGGAAGCCGCGGCCGTCGGTCTACTCTACATTGATCTCGACGACTTCAAATCGGTCAACGACACGTACGGCCACGATGCAGGCGATGAGGTGTTGCTAACCGCCACGCATCGCTTGCGGTCTGCGCTGCGACATAGCGACACCGCTGCTCGTTTAGGAGGCGACGAGTTCGCGGTCTGTGCCCCTCAGATTACGCCAGACGAACTGACCGAGCTCGCTCATAGGATTGAAGTCGTCCTTGGCGAACCACACTGTGTCCATGGCAATGATGTGTACGTTGGAGCTAGCGTCGGGACACACTTGGCCGACGACGGTGTCACCGCCACCGAGGCGCTTCGGCTCGCCGACGAGTCGATGTACGCAGTCAAGGGAACTCGATCCAGCCACAAATTCCGGGTTTGAGCGGGTTACATCCTCCTGGACGGTCTCGTTGAGGCCGTCGCCCCGTTCCTGGCCGGGCTACCGTGTGGTGGTACCCACGGCGGGTCTGATGATGGGTTGATCGATCACCGGGCGAGGACACGCAAAACGCTGGTGCGCGATAACCGGTGAGGCGAGAACCTTTGCACTATACAAAAGAACCCCACAAAGGGGTAGTGGGGTGGACGCAGAATGCCCCACTCTGATTCGACGGTTCTTCGAGTCATCGCAAGCGGAGTATGCCCTGCGCCACGTTCAAGCGGTTGTCCTCCAGATCGAGACGACAACGCTTTAATCGATATCTGCGACTGGTCGGTCACTAGTTCTGGTCTTGTTGACGCCATCGCGTCGTCCGTTTCCGGGCTATTGAGTACAGGTGACAGCTCAGATGATGGAACGATTCATCACCGGGAGAGAGCGCGCACGACCGGTAGCAGTGCCGGCTGTGCTCGCAGAGGCGAGAACGAATCCGAGGCAAGTGAGGAGATCGCCCGCGAGAGGAACCGTGTACGAGGTGCATCCATGATGCGTGAACGCAGTATCTATCGCTCGAATGCAACGGTGGAGGTAGATCCGAGACGATTCTGTGAAGGTTGGGTTGGGGTCCGCGGGCCAATGCCCGGTGCTCGCTTTGTCGTTGTCGCTCCGATTTCGCACCCTTGGCGGTGGTCATCATTGGGTGGCCCCAAGACCGCTAGCATGGGTCGGTGGAGCGGTGTAAAGGAGGACGGCGTAGTGCGAGCCTATCGTATTGAGCACTGCACGGGACTCGAGGGTAGTGTCCAAATCCAGGGTGCGAAGAACTCCGTCCTCAAGCTGATGGCTGCGACGATTCTGGCGACGGGGACCCATTGGTTGGATAATGTGCCAAGGATCACTGATGTCGAGATCATGCGGTCGATCCTCGCCTCGCTCGGGGTAACGAGTGATTGGCACGGTCCACATCGCCTTCGGGTCGACGTACCAAGTCCTGAAGACCTGGCTAGCCAGCCAGATTACGATCTCGTCAAGAGCATTCGAGCCTCGGTCGTGCTCCTGGGCCCGATTCTCGCGAGAACCGGTCAGGTGGCGATCGCCACGCCGGGCGGTGATGATTTCGGAGCTCGCCCCGTCGATATCCACGAACTCGCACTCACCTCGCTCGGGGCGGTGGTTGAGGCTCAGGAGGGGCAGTTGGTGGCGAAGGCCGACCAACTCGTTGGGTGCGATCTCGTCCTGGAATTCCCTTCGCATACCGCAACCGATAACGTGTTGATGGCCGCGGTGACCGCCCGAGGTCGAACCACCATCGAGAATGCGGCCCGAGAGCCAGAGGTCATCGATCTCGCCAATGCGCTGATCGAAATGGGCGCCCAAATCGAGGGAGCTGGTACGTCGCGGGTGATCGTCGATGGGGTGGAGCGGCTTCGTCCCATGGATCATCGTGTCATTGGGGACCGGGTGGTGGCTGCGACCTATCTGACTGCGGTGGGAGCAACCGGCGGACAGGTTCGGATCTCAGGTGTCGATCCTTCAAATATGCTGATTCTCATTCGAAAGCTAACCAGCGTTGGCCTCACATTCGAACTCGATGAACAATCGTTGTGCGTGACGGCTTCGGGAGAGCTCAAGGCGGTTGATATCCAAACACTTCCGTATCCAGGAGTAGCGACCGACTACAAGCCGATGTTGGTGGCCATGCTGTCGGTTGCTGATGGTGTGAGTGTGGTGAGTGAAAATCTCTTCGCTGGTCGATTTCGATACCTGGACGAGCTGCGCCGCTATGGAGCCAACGTGCGCTCCGAGGGTCATCACATCATCGTGCGGGGAGTGCCTCGATTGTTGGGGGCCGAGGTGACGGCGCACGATATTCGGGCGGGAGCGGCACTGGTGGTCGCGTCGCTGGCGGCATATGGAGAGAGCCATGTTTTGGCGGTGTCCCATATCGAGCGCGGCTACGATGCGCTCGCGGAGACGTTGGTGGAGCTTGGGGCGACGATAGAAACGATTGAGGTGTAGATTGGAAGATCCACTTGAGCTGGTTGCCTTGGCACAAGAGCATGGTGATAAGGGGGCGATTGCGCGCCTGATCTCCATGATCGAGCGTTCCGCGACCACGGGTCACTACGATCTCGAAGAATGGGTGACTCGCCAAGGTGAGTCCGGGTTTGTGGTCGGCTTCACTGGTGCTCCTGGGAGTGGCAAGTCGACCCTGGTCGACCGTGTGATTGGCCAGATCCGTGCCATCGACGACCGGGTCGCGGTGGTAGCGGTCGATCCCTCATCCCCTTTTAGTGGTGGTGCGATCCTTGGTGACCGGGTGCGAATGCAGAGCCACACGCAAGATCCTGGGGTCTACATCCGCTCGTTGGCGACTCGTGGCCATTTGGGCGGACTAACGGTGTCGGTCCCGAGGATTGTGCGCCTTCTCGAGGCGCTTGCGTTTCCGTGGGTGCTGATTGAGACGGTCGGTGTAGGTCAGGTTGAGATCGAGATTACCGGTGAGGCTGATGCTACCGTGGTGGTTATCAATCCTGGGTGGGGAGACTCGATTCAAGCCAACAAGGCTGGGCTGATGGAGATCGCGGATATCTTCGTGATCAACAAGGCGGATCGCGCCGGTGTACGAGATACCCGTCGAGATCTTGAGAACATGCTCGAATTGGGTGCGAGTGAACACCGCCCACCGATCATTGAGACGACCGCCACCAGCGGTGATGGCGTCGTGTCGCTGTTTGAGACGTTGGCCGAGTTGAAGGCCACATTGGATGCCAATGGCGAGTTGGCGCGGCGTCGAGGTGCACGACGCCTTGCCGAGTTTGATCGACTGGTGATGGCTACACTGCGCCAGGCGGCGGGACGAGTTGCACAGGGCAACGAGCTCCGTGAACGAGTGCGCGACGGTTCATTGACGCCATCAAAGGCGGCAGTGGAGCTAGTTGATTTGATCGCTATCTCCCTGCGAGGAGAGAAGGAGAAGGAGGAGTCGTAATGGAGGAGTTCTTGATTCGCGAGGAGACCGAAGACAACGTCGTCATTCTGCGACTGAATCGGCCGAAGGCGAACGCGCTCTCGAAGGGCCTGCTTGAGGAGCTTTGGGCCCATGCGAATGCAATGGCGCTGGATCCTCCGGCGGCGGTGGTCGTGACGGGCTCCAAACGAATCTTCGCAGCCGGAGCTGAGATCGGCGAGTTCGGAGGTATGGCGGTTGGTCGGGAGATGGGCCAGTACTTTCACTGGGCACTCAATGCGCTCAGCACCCTGCCGCGTGTGGTGATCGCCGCGGTGGAGGGTTATGCCCTCGGCGGTGGTCTGGAGCTAGCGCTCTCGTGCGACTTTCGGGTCGCGGGCGCGGGGGCAAAGCTTGGACAGCCGGAGATAGCGCTCGGAATTATCCCTGGTGGCGGTGGCACGCAGCGCCTTCCACGGCTTATTGGGGCGTCACGGGCCAAGGAGATGATTCTCGGTGGTCAACCGATCGATGCTGATAAGGCTCTGGCCTGGGGTCTCGTCGATCGTGTCGTCCCAGACGGGGAGGCAGAGGCTGCGGCCGTTGCCTGGGCGACCGAGTTTGCCCATGGCCCACTGGTGGCGCAGTCGTTTGCCAAGCGAGCCATTGATGCCGGTCTTTCGGGCAGTTTGCAAGAGGGGCTTGAGTTGGAGAAGGCCTACTTTGGGCAGGTGTTTGGGACCAAGGACGCCGAGATCGGCATCAAATCATTCTTTGAGCAGGGTCCAGGCAAGGCCCAGTTCGAGGGACGTTAGGTGCTCGATCCATCGCGGCGGATGCTTGCGTTGGGTGACGAACGGACCTGGTTCCAACGGGCGGTCTTTTACGAGGTCTACATTCGCGGCTTTTTCGATGCCACCGGTGATGGACAAGGTGACATTCGCGGGGTAACCGCAAAGCTTGACTATCTTGAGTGGCTCGGCATCGATTGCCTGTGGCTCCTGCCGTTCTACGCGTCCCCCTGGCGAGATGGTGGTTATGACGTATCCGACTATCTGAGCGTGCACCCAACCTATGGGAGTGTGACCGATATCGAGGAGCTGTTGACACAGGCGCACCTTCGGGGGATCAAGGTGATCGCTGACCTGGTGTTAAACCATACTAGTGACCAGCATCCATGGTTCCTTGAGTCCAAGACGTCGCGTGACAATCCAAAGTCTGACTGGTATGTCTGGGCCGATGATGACAGCGGCTATCAGTCGGCACCGGTGATTTTCGTCGATTCCCAGAACTCCAACTGGACGTATTCCCCTGAGCGTGACCAGTACTACTGGCATCGGTTCTTCACTCACCAGCCAGATCTCAACTATGAAAATCCAGAGGTACAGGAGGCGGTCCTCCAGGTGGTCCGGTATTGGCTGTCGCTGGGATTCGATGGATTCCGCCTCGATGCCGCCGCCTATCTGTTCCAAGAGGAGGGGACGCGCTGTGAGAACCTCCCGGCCACCCATGCCTATCTGAAGCGTATTCGAGCACTGCTCGATGCTGAGTTTCCCGAAGCGGTGTTGCTTGCAGAGGTGAATCAACCACCAGCCGAGGTCGTCAATTACTTCGGCAATGGTGATGAATGCCATATGTGTTATGACTTCCCGCTCATGCCACGGCTGTTTCTCAGCGTGAAGTCGGAGAGCGCATTGCCTACCGCCGAGGCGCTTCGGCAAACCCCTGCCATACCGGCCGGCTGCCAATGGGGAATCTTTCTGCGCAACCATGATGAACTCACGCTTGAGATGGTGACCGAACAAGAGCGTGAATTTCTCTACAGCGCCTTTGCGAGTGACCCAATCTCGAGGCGTAACGTCGGTATTGGACGGCGATTGGCGCCATTGATCGACAACGACCGTCGGGTGGCGGAGCTGCTGCACGCCCTCATCCTCTCCCTGCCTGGTTCGCCAATTCTGTACTACGGCGACGAGATTCTCATGGGCGACAACATCTACCTTGGGGACCGTGACTCGGTACGCACGCCAATGCAGTGGTCACCGGACCGCAACGGTGGGTTTTCACGCGCCGACCCAGCCAGGCTGTACTCCAGCCCCATCATCGACCCGGTTTACGGCTATCAGGTGGTTAATGTCGAGTCGCAGATGAACAACCCCTCCTCCTTCTTGCGTTGGACTCGCGAGATGCTTGCCGTGCGACATCGCGAGTCGGTGTTGGGTGATGGTGATTTTTCGTTGCTGTCGGTCGACAACGACTCCGTCCTCGCCTTTGCGCGTTTCCTCGCTAACGATGAGCGTGTCGTGCTCTGTGTGGTCAACTTCGCGTCCAAGGTGCAGCCCGTCGCCGTTGATCTGGGTCGATGGAGCGGGCGGGTGCCGGTGGAGCTGTTAGGGATGACACCATTCCCAGTCATCGCTGACGATGGCAGCTATCGGTTGACGCTGGCTCCGTACGGGTTCTTGTGGTTCGAATTGTGTGTCGCGTGATCGGCGAGATCGTCGTTCGCCGCGTAGGATAGATCGCATGTCACTACGCTGCCGCTCTCTTTTGCGTCGTTCCTGCCTTTCGGTTCCCGGGTCGAGCGATCGTTTCATCACCAAGGCCCGTGATATTCCAGCCGACATGACGTTCTTGGACCTTGAGGACTCGGTTGCGCCCTCGGAGAAGGTCGCGGCACGGGCGACGGTGGCCAATGCGATCGCCGCCGGAGGCTGGGATGACCGGGTACTTTGCGTACGAGTCAACGCCTGGGACACGACGTTGACGTTCCGTGACATTCTTGAGGTCGTCACCGGCGCTGGAGAGCGACTCGACGAGATCATGTTGCCGAAGGTCCAAAATGCATCTCAGGTCATCGCCACCGATCTCCTGCTCACACAGATCGAGGCAGAGGCGGGTCTTGCCCCCGGCCATATCGGGCTCGAGGTTCAGATTGAGACGACCACGGGACTCATCAATGTCGAAGAGATCTGTTCGGCGTCCCCACGTGTCGAGACGGTGGTATTTGGACCTGCCGATTTTGCCGCGTCGATGGAGATGCCGGTGCTCACAGGCGGTGTCGAGGTGCCCGAGTATCCCGGGGACCATTTCCATTACGTCTTCGCCAAGATCTTGATGGCGGCGCGCGCTGCGGGCATCCAGGTCATCGACGGCCCCTACTTGAAGATTGCCGATCTCGAAGGATTGCGTCGGTATGCGCTGCGCTCTGCCATGTTGGGCTATGACGGCAAATGGGCGATCCATCCCACGCAGGTGGAGGTGTTAAATGAGGTGTACTGCCCTTCTCAGGAGCTCTTTGACAAGGCGTGCAACCTTCTCGACGCTTATGCGGCTGCCACGAGCAATGATGGCCGCGGAGCCGTTATGTTTGGGGACGAGATGATCGACGAGGCGAGCCGAAAGATGGCGATGAAGTTTCGTGCCAGAGGTGAAAAAGCCAAGATGGTCCGTAGCGAGTCGACAGGCTCGCAGTAGCGGGCGTCGCCCGTTGCCGAGTCAGTAGCTTGGTGGGACGATCGACTCCGGCGCAAGACCATCAAGGATCTGGAACTGGCTTAGACGAGCTTTGAGGCCACCTTCGAGAGTGCGTACAAGATGATGCCCGAGATGGCGAGCTCGAGATAGAACACGGTCACGCCTTGGCCGGTTGCCTTGAGGACGACCGTGGCGATAAGCGCCCAGCTGAGGTGAATCTTTGGGAGAAGATAGGTCGGCACCGCCCAAAAGATCAGGACCGCGATGATGGACATGGCGATGAGCCACTTGCCGATGCGAGCGATGACGGCCGATCTGGCCTTGTGGATGATCAGCGCGAGCAAAAAGAGGACGATGGCGATCTCGGTGGCGATGGGGACGGCCGTCTTGGCGGCTCGCGCCAGAGGCCCTAGGTTGGGCAGGTCAGCACCGGGAATTGCGATGTGGAGGTTGGTCTGAGCTACGGCATTGCCGAGTGAACTCGAATACTGAGAGATCCCAGCTGCGATGAATTGGGTCAGTGCTGGGCCGCCGATGGTGACCGGTGCATGATCGGTGCCGAGCAGGTGTCCATCGGCCTGCCGGATAGCGCTGATGAATTGTGCCTGAACTTCGGGTTGTCGGAGCGCTGCTGCGATGACCGACTGTAGCTCCCCATGAGAGACGGTGATGCCAGCTGCTCCGGTGATTGGGGAGAGCGTGTTGGTGAGGCTATCGGCGATCGCCGACTGCATCGTTGAGCTGGAACTGAGCGTTTGTGCGTCGTTGGCGAGTCGATTCGGATTGAAGATGGTCAACATCGACAGATGCGCCAAGATGGCGATGGTCCCCGCAAGGATGCCAAGGCTTAGCAAGATGTTGCCGAGGAGTCTGCGCAGTGCACTCACCGTCCTTTCCTGGTGGCCATCCCATCGGCCTTGGTGCCTTCATCGGCATGACTATCTCACAGCTTGACCGAGGCCAAAGTCGGGACCATCGGCTCCGTTGGCCTCGACCAGTGTAGCTGGACGCAGAGAGCACCTTGTGAAGGTTATCGACGAGCGAGGCCTTTGGCGATGACTCGTAGTGCGAGCGTCTCCTCGGCACCCTCAAAGATCGACAACACGCGGGCATCGACGAAGTACCGACTGACTGGGTATTCCTCGGCATAGCCCATGCCACCGTGGAGCTGCATTGCCTCTCTGGTGATCGATTCAGCTGCCCGACAGGTGTAGGCCTTGGCCATCGAGGCCTCGAGCGAGCCGTTATGGTTGGCGAGCTGGATCGCAACCCAATAGGTGAGCTGACGGCTTGCCTGTAGGGTCGCTGACATGCTGGCAAGCTTGGCTTTGGTGAGCTGATAGTCGATGAGCGGGTTACCAAACACCGTCCGCTCCTGGGCGTAGGCCTTTGCGGCCTCATAGGCGGCTTGCATGACGCCGACGGCCCTTGCTGCTGTCTGGATTCTTCCGTTCTCGAATCCTGCCATCTGGAGGTAGAAGCCACGGCCGAGTCCGCTTGCTTCACCGATGAGTTGGGTGGTTGGGACGTAAACACTGTCAAAGCTCACTTCAAAGGAGTGCATGCCGCGATAGCCGAGGGTAGCAATAGCGCGTCCCTCGATGACTCCGCCGTTGGCCTCATGTCGGAAGCTCTCGCCTGGAAATGGCGGCTTATCGACGAAGAACAGCGAGAGCCCGCGATGCCCAAGGCTACGGTCAGGGTCGGTGCGCGCAAGGACGGCGAGGATGTTCGCTCTGCCAGCAAAAGTGCACCAAGTTTTCGTCCCGTCAAGTCGCCAGCCGCCGTCTTTTGGCGTTGCGGTGGTCGCGAGGTGGGCAACGTCGGAACCAAAGTCTGGTTCGGTCACCGCGACGGCTCCCATGAGTTCGCCCGAGGCAAGCGACGGAAGGTAGCGCTGCTTCTGTTCTTCGGTTCCTCCAGCCAGGAGGGCTTTCGAGAGGATCTCTGGCCTGGTAATCAAGGAGCCGCCGGCGCCTAACGACACCCGTGAAAGCTCCTCGGTGGCGACCAACATGGCAATGAGATCGTCCACACTCTCGGTTGACGAACCGCCGAAGGCTTCAGGGATCGAAAGGCCAAATGCCCCCATCTCGGCCAGTTGTTCGATAATTGCCTCTGGAATGTCGAGGTTCTGGCGATGGATCGCGTCGGCGTACGGAGCGATCTTGTCGTCGGCCACGCGTCGAAATGCGTCCGCCACCAACGCCAAGTCCTCTCCCAGGTGTGGCAAGCCTGGGTCAAGCGCGACCCGTTCCATGACGTCATCTCCAACCGTCGGCGTGTTGGCAAAGAGGGATTGACCTCGTTGTGGATCGAGGAGTCCTGCCTCCAACAGCGCTGCCGCACTCGAGCGCAGTGTCTGGGTGCAAAACAGCGCAGCCACCTCTGCTTCGTGTTCTCCATAGCCTGCGTAGGTGATCATCGGTTCGATGGCAAGCAACGCCGAGGCACTCTGGGCGAGCTGGTAGGTCTTGACCTGTTCGGTCTCGCCAAGCCCGGATTCGACCAGCAGCTTCATCTGCTCGGCGATGGCCCCGTTGAGGAGATCGAGTCCAGATTGGACAAGGCTAAAGAGGGTATCGGTCATGTATCGATCCTACTCGTCAACCTCAACTGCATGGGGTCACCAAATCGTATCAGAGCTCGCAGGCTGATTGCGTCACCACCGTGGTCCCGTGCTCTTGGGCGGGCACGCTAGACGATGGCCGCGGTCGCGACCGGTGTACTGGTCGGTTGGGTCACACCGAGTGCGGGCTCGATGGTGACGGCAAACTCGAACGCATGGTGGCCTTGGGTGTGAAACACGGAGACCCCGGGCCGGTTGCCGAGCAGCCCAAGTGATATTGGCCGCTCGTCGACGATTGCCCATACCTGATAGGTGGATTTCGGGCTCAAGGTTTGCATCGAAAATGAGGTGAGCACAACTTCGCCTGAGCGCAGCGCGACCACGTTGCCGACGGTTTTGCCATGGGGGTCGACGAGGGCAAACTGCTTGGCGCCAGGTTGTAAGAGTGCAGCGGTGGCGATTGCCTTGGTAGCCGAGGTGGTGACCTGGGTACCAAGTTGTGCGACCTGATGATTGAGACTGTGGATCTCGATACCAAAGATCAACGTGAGTGCCGCCGCGACGGCAAGTGCGGTTGATGCGATGATCGTTGGGATGCGAAGGCGTGAGCGTCGTGCCGGTTGGCGAAAGGTGAGAACCGGGTCGTTGAGACCGTCAATCTCTTGTTCGATGCGCTCCCAAATTCCCGCGGGTGCTGGCCCACCTTCGTTGGCGAGCATGCCGAGGGTTGACCGTAGCGCGTCGACCTCCGATCGACAGGCGGGGCAGTCTTTGAGATGTGCCTCGATGGCCTCGCGTTCACTGGTGTCCACGGCGTCGATGATGTAGGCTCCGAGCAGGTTCTCGGCCTCATGGTGACCCATCGGCTCTGGGTTGTTGGAGTAATCGCTCATCATGGCTCTACAACCTTCCACGTACTGAGTGCTTCGTTCATCCTCTTGAGTCCCGAGCGGATTCGCGTCTTTACTGTGCCCTCGGGCTGTTCGAGCCGTTGGGCGACCTCTCGGTAGGTCAGCCCATGATAGAAGGCGAGTTGGATCGCTCGGCGCTCCTCCTCGGGGAGCGTCGCCAACGCTTCACGAATGGCTTCTCGGTCCGCGAGATCGCCGAATTCGTGATCGATATCGTAGGAGGCGGCTGCGATCTGGGCGGCATCGGTCTGCTCCCGTCGCTTTCGCGCCTCTTCGGATCGGATCACATCCACCGACCGGCGGTGCGTCTGCATGAGGAGAAAGGTTCGCAAGGTGCCACGAGCGGAGTCGTAACGCTCCGGTTCGTTCCAGAGTCGAACGAAGAGCTCCTGGGTGACCTCCTCCGCCAGCGCAGCGTCGCGGGTTACTCGCTTCGCGAGTGCGTGCACTGCCCCTCCATGTCGTCGGAAGATCTCTGCCAACGCGTCTTGGTTGTAGCGCGCTACCGCGACAACGAGAGAAGCGTCACTCATTTCATGTAGTTGTGGTTCCGTAACCTTACTTCGACGCGGACGTTGGTTGTGGATGGGCGGGTTTGACACGGGTCACTGCTCTACAAGATTGAGGAGAAACAGGCTGACGTCGTTGGCGCGTTTGAGGGTCTCAACGATGGTCTCTTCCCCTTCGATGATCTTCGTCAGCGAGACGGAACGTCTGGCCGTCACGCTGATAACTCGCTCGGGGGTAGCTGCGGGCGAACCGTAGCTGTCGGTGGCGGCAACCTCTAGTGGCAGTGACATTCCGGTAAGGCCCGCCAGGTCCAGAGCAAGGTTGAGTAGTTCGATTTCAGGCGCAGGTAGTGTCCAGGTCAGTGTCAGCGGGAAGAAAAACTCATCAGGGATTGCTTCAGAATCGGCTGCGGTCGTGAGCGCATCTTCGAAGGCCAGGAGGACCCGCGGGTCGACATCAAGGGCGAGATGGAGCTCCACGGGTGAGCCGCACCCCGATTCTGGGTGAAGGTCTACCTCCCACCACTGGCGGAGCGAGTAGGTCTCCATGAAGTGGCGTTCGTCGTGCACATGGAAACCATGATGGATGGCTTGGCCCTTGACGTCGGTGATAAAACCTGCGAGATCGATTGAAGACACAGCTAGAGCCTATGGTCTCAGCGTTCAACCCAGTGACAGGTATTGCGAGCCCGACAGGAGCGACAGACGTTGCCGCGGTGATCGCGAGGACCGAGTTGGTGCGCATCGAGTTCTCGTACCAGTGGGGCCAACGTAGCGCTCATGCGGCGCAACTCCGCAGGTGTGAGCGAATGGAGATGCGACGTCACCGGGTTGAAGATAGCGGCTCCTACGCCGGGATGCTCAACAGTGGCGAGTGCGAGGCCGACGAGATCGCCCTGATCCATCGTGACGTCGATGAGCGACGTTCCATCGTCGAGGAATGGTCCCCAGCTGATCGACCAGGTGCCGACGGGGCTGGCACCTTGGCAAAGCACGGGCCGATTGGCAAGGTACGGTGTGAGGGTCTCGGGGTAACCTCCAACGTCGTTGAGGAGATTTCGTGCTTCGGTGGCTCCCATCCACGCGAGGTCGTGTTCGTCGATTGGGATGCCCTCGACAGTCCGCTGGCACAAAAGCCGATTGAGGAGCCGAGCTGGGCCGAAAGGGGGGTCGGCGCTGGTCAGCAGGAGCGGACACAGCCGGAAGTCATTGAGCGCTCGACTGGTAAGGGTTCGATGGATTGTTGTACACGGAGCGGTGAGCTCCACGGGAGCCTGTCGATAGCTGCGCTTGGTTGATTGGGGCGCGACCCGTGGGTTTGCTGGTGGGGCATCGATGGGACACGTCGTGATCTCGAACTGAGCTTCGATACGAGAGAGAAGTTCATCGACCTGCGACCGTGAGGCAAAGCCAAGGATGAGATGGTCTCTCGCCCTCGTGGTGGCGACGTACCACTTGCGACGCTCCTCGAGGAGATCCTCCTCCACCTGGTGTTCCTGTATCCAAGAGAGGTGGCCAGAGGTCTCATCGGCGAGCGTAAAGGCGACACCTCGTTGTGGATCGATGAGCTGGCGAGGTTGATGAGCTGGCGAGTGGTCCAAGTCGATGACGAAGGTGATTGGCCACTCCAGACCCTTGGAGGCATGGATCGTGACGAGCGAGATTGCGTCCTGGGCTTCGATCGGCGGTCGCTGGATTCGCGACTGCTCTGCGAGAGCAGTGCGCAGATAGCTCACGATCGATCGAGTATCGAAGCCTTCGTTGGCCCGCTGGTCAACGAGATCGAGCAGTGCAACCCAATCGGCACGACGACGCTCGTCATGGTTGAGCCGTGCGAGCAGCTCTGGATAGAGGAGCAGGTCGCCAGCTTTGGCCAGCTGATCGCTTGGGGAGAGCGGCGTCGGAGAAAAGGGCAGCGTGCGAAGTGGGTTAAGCCGCGGATCGTCGGCGAGTTCGCTCAGGAGGTGAGCGAACCACGATGTGGAGCGTTCCTTGGTGTTTGCCAGCGTTGCGAGCTCTCGATCGCTGATGCCAACCATCGGGGACCGCATAAGGGCGATGCATGCGAGGTCTTCGTGTGGATTATCCAAGAACGAGAGCAGCGTCAACACATCCCACGCCTCCTGAGTGGCCAGGAGTTGGCCACCACCGACGATGTTGGCCACCAACCCCAGGCGCTGCAACTCCTCCGCGACGCCATCGAGCGTTGCCCATCGTGATGCGATGATGGCGATGTCGTGTGGTCGAGCCTGTCGAGCATCGCCGGTACGTGGATCGACGACGAGAAATGGCTCTTCAAGAATGCCGAGGACACGATGGCCGATCTGTTGAGCGAGCGCACGACGACGCACTGGCATGGTGGCGGCGCTGGTCTCGTCGATGGCAAGCACCTCCACCGGTCTGCGCTCGTAGGTCTGTGTGCGCTTGGCATACAGCGGCTCATACGGTTCGACGAGATCGACAAAGGTGGTGTTGACAAACGACACGAGCCCAGGGATTGTCCGATAGTTGTCTTCAAGGGTCACGTGCATGGTGCTCTGGTTGATCTGTTGAGCAAAGAGGGCAGGCTCTGCGCCACGAAAACGATAGAGCGACTGTTTAACATCTCCCACGGCGGCCAATGTCGCCGTCGTAGCAAGTCGTTCGAGAATTTCGTACTGCAGTGGGCTGATGTCTTGTACCTCGTCAACCAGGATGGCACGAAAGCGGGTGGCGAGCTCGTCACGCACACCTCGATCCTCCAAGGCTCTCAGGGCATGGATTTCCAAGTCGTTAAAGTCGGCGATGCGACGAATTCGTTTCAGCTCCACCAGCTGTTGTGCAACGAGCTCCACGGCCTCAGCAATAGCTTCAAGGGTCAGCTGATGTCTCTCGTCGGTCTCATTGAAGCCATCGGTGACGTAGAGGGGGAGTGACCTGACGTAGTCGCGGAGCGACCGAAGGACCTCCTTCACCAATTCGAACTCTCCAGGCGCCCAGTGCTTGGCTGAACCCCCACGCAGGTTCAGGGACTTGAGCCTTGCAAAGCCGGAATCGTCGCCCGCGAGCACTGATGCTATGGCATGAAGAGCTGTCTTATGGACATCGGCAATCTGATCTTGGACAGGGAGTGGCGTGTACTCGCTGAGCTGGTCAGCGAAGCTCGCCAATGGTCCTGTCATGATAACGTGGCGGCGAGCCACGTTGATGTCGGCTTTGATGGCGTTGATGTCGACAGCCATCGCGCGCCGAAATCGTTCAAGATCGGCGAGAAAGCTCGTAACCAGCGCCTTGAGCGCTGAGTAGTCGATTAACGCGTAGGTGCTCTGCGATACAGCCTCAAGAAGGTGAGGCAACTCCTGGGTGAGAAATTGCTGATACGTTGTCTCGTCGACGACGGCAAAGTCGTAGTCGAGACCTGATTCGATCGGGAATTCAGCACAGATCCGTTGGCAGAGTGAGTCAATAGTGCCGATCGGAGCGACTTCAACCTCGAGTACCCGAGGGTCATTGCTATCGAGTCGCTCGCGTAGTTGCTCAACGATGCGGCGGCGAAGCTCCGATGCCGCCCGGATGGTGAAGGTCACCGCAACGACCTCGAGTGGGCGCATGCCAGCCTCGATGTGCGCAAGGTAGCGGGCCGCCATCGTCTGGGTTTTACCAGTCCCAGCCCCTGCGGAGATGGTAACTGTGCCTGGTGCCTGCACTGCTTGGCGCTGCCGATCGTTGAGCTCCATCATCGACGCAGGCACCTGCTGTCGTGCGTTGTTGGTGACGTTCCACCGATTGTCCACACGGTGGCACCGGGGTGGGGCCAAGGGTTTTGGGGGTGACTGGTGGTTGTGTCGAGTCGACTAGCCAGCATTGCTACTCGCAATCCGACAGGCCTGAACGTAATCGCAGTGCTTGCAGGTCAGTCGCTCGCTGTCGGGAGCAACGGGTAGATGTCCGCTGTGGAGTCGTTCCTTCAGGACTGCGGCGGCTTCGAGCGCGGGAGTTTCACCTTTGGAGATGCCAGGAGCCTTGACGAAGTCAGTCTTCTTGACAAGACAGTATGTCGCAGAAACAACATGCCCCAACTGTTGCTCCACTAACTTGGTGTAGACGGAGAGCTGGACGTCGATGGTGAGACGAGCCTCAGCATTCTGGATGCCACTTGGCGCCGACTTCGAGTATTTGTAATCGATGATGCGGTACTCGCCTGGTCCTATCTCGTCGAGTCGGTCGATGCGACCCATGACGGGAATCCCGTACCAATCACCACGGAGCTCAAGCTCGACGGATGGTTTTGAACCCGGGGAGGCAAAATCGGGATGGTTGGCGATGGCGAGCAGTTGGGTGGCGATCTCATCTCTGATCGGTTGCCAGTTTGGCGTGTGGAGGCGCAGGGGTGGGGGGGCAAGCGCTTCCAACATGGTCGTGACATCGGCATGGCTGATGGAGGATGGCTCTAGGTGAACCAGCTGTTCAAGCGCGGCATGAACCAGTTGACCAAGCTGGCGAGGATCGGGTTCGCTCGTTGCTTCATCGGGGACGCTGACCCGTAGATAGTGCTTGACAAACCACCGGAATGGACACTGCCCAAGATCCTCGAGTTGGGTTGGAGAGAGGATACGGGGGTTGAGGGCACCGACCTGTCCAGCGAACTCAGAGTCTTCGTACTGACGAATATGAGTACGCTCGATGGCCTCAGCACGCGCCAATTTGGCCCCCAGCTCAGTGGTGTCGACACTCAGTGACGCGCTCTCGGCTTTCAGGACGCTATAGCGCGGGGGTGCACTCGTCGGATGGAGATCGAGCTCCTCAAGGAGGAGGCTTGGTAATGTCCGATCCGATCCGATCCGCTTGGCACCGGTGATGATGAGATCTCGTCTTGCACTTTGGAGGACCCCGATGGCACCAACGTGTTGCATTCGCACGAGTTCGGCGGTGCTCGGCAACTCGTGAATCCGGTCACGCACCGCGAGTGGCAGCGCGGGGTTCTCGTTGAGCGTGGATGGAAAGTGGCCATCAACCGCCCCAAGGAGGGCGACGAGGGTTTGTTGTCCGACTGGAACCCTGGAGGTAACGACCCTGATGCCGGCATGGGCCGTGGCGACGTCGAGCTCTAACGAGTTCAGCAGCTGGCTGAGAGCACCGAGGAGGTCGACGAGCGTTGGCTGGTTGCGGGTAACAAGTGGACTGCGTTCGAGGTGAGGAATGAGCTGGGTGAGGAGCTGCTGGTCGAAGGGTGTGACCTGGGAACTCAGCGTCGCATGGTCGAACAAACGCTGCATGGCGCGAACCAGCCAGCTCGTTAGATCGTCCCATTGTCCATCCGGCGGCGTGGGTAGATCGGCCACAAGATCGGCGAGTTCGCGGGTGCGCTGGGCGGAGCCGAGAACGCGGCCGAGTTGGACGAATTCAACAAGTTCCATCAGGTGGTGCCCAAGGGTCGTCAGCGATGCACGGCGTCTCTCGTGTCGATAGAGAGGAAGGCCGAAGGCATCGCTGTAGTGGCGCAGCGCTCGCTGGTAACTGGGAATCGGTGGTGCGTAGATGGCGATCTCGTCGGTCGTTACCTCGCCGACGTGGAGCCGGGCCGTGAGTTCGGCCAGCACCCAGGCGACCTCTTCGTCGGGATCGGCGAACTGGTGGATCGTGGTGCTAGCCCTTGGTTGCGGCTCCCACTGAAAGTGACCCGAGAGGGAGAATCCAGCTTGAGTGAGTTGGTCGACCATTCTCTTCGTCGACGGGTCAAACTGGGGCGATCGCCAGCGAGCAATGCTCAGCCGTGCATCAGTAGCGGCGCCCTGTGTGAGGAGCGATAACTCGGTTGGGGCATAGAGACGAACGTCAGCCACGGCGCGCGACCAGGGTTGTGTCGCCGGCGTTGTCTCTGCTCCTAACGTTCCGGTGCGGCTGTCCCGCAGACGTTGGAAGTCTTCCAAGAGCGTTGCGAGACGTTTGCCATGGTAGCCGACGGACGTCAGCGATGCTGGGTCGATCGCAAAGCGATCCAGCTCGACGATGGCCTCGGCGATTCGTGCACTGGCCCCCAACTCTTGGGCCTGCGAGGTAATCAGCCATTGACCAACGAGCGTCGACGGCTCGGCCACAAGGGCATCTTGCACTGCCTGCTCGATCAGTGTGGTGGTCGCTGTGCCGTTGAGCTGGTCTTCGTTAACGAGACTGATCGTGCGACTGCGCTTGCTTTGCGTCGTCTCCTCGTCCACTCGGTCCAGTGTAGGTGCTACAGCGTGACGGTGCTCTTTGGGGTGGACTTGACCGTCGTGTACGCGTGGTTGTACCGTTTGTGGCACGCTGGGCGAAAGGCAAACACGCCCATTACGGGCCCCACTGATTCAACGAGCTATCGGTAACGACGCACGGGCACTGACCAACGTCGGGCAAATCATGCTCGTGGTTGATGGTGTCTTGGCACGACCTACTTGACGCTTGCCGCCTTGTCAACAGCAGGGGGCTTACTGCCATTGCCGTTGGCTGATGTGCCGTTGCCCGATGGTTGGACGAACTCCATTGCCGTACGTGTTGCCTGTCCCATGGTCGCCACCAGCCCCGTGAGTTCAGATGGGATTACGAACTTGGTCGAAGGCGATTGTGCGAGCTGGCGCAGTGTCTCAAGATATTGCAGTGTAAGGACGTTGGCATCCGAACGTGCTGCGTTCGTGTTGACCGCTTCAAGGGCATCGGAGAGACCCTGTGCCCGCAACTTCGCAGACTCGCGCTCTGCTTCTGCGGCCAGAATGGTGGCTTGCTTTTGCCCCTCCGCCGCGAGTACCGATGCCTGCTTTTGACCTTCGGCGACGGTGATGGCCGCCTGCTTCTGTCCTTCAGACTCAGTGACAACCGCTCTGCGCGTGCGCTCGGCTGACATCTGGCGGGTCATCGCGTCTTGGACGGCCGGGGGAGGGTTGATCTCTCGAACTTCAACGTTGGAGACCTTGACTCCCCACCTCTCGGTAATCTCATCGAGACGTAGCCGAAGGACTGAATTCATGTCTTCACGGCGCGAGAGAACATCATCGAGCGACATATCCCCGACGACACTCCTCAGGGTGGTGGCGGCAACATTGAGGGCAGCCCCAGAGAAGTTCTGCACCGCGACGACCGACTGCACCGGATCGATGACCTGGTAGAACATGATGAAGTCGATCGAAATCGGCGCATTGTCCTTCGTGATGGCGGTCTGGTGCGGGATCTCAAAGTACTGCTCTCTTAGGTCTACCATGTTGAGGCGGTCGATGATCGGGTTGATCAGCAACAACCCGGGCCCCTTAGAGCCGATGGATCGGCCGAGACGAAACACGACGACTCGCTGGTACTCCTTTAGGATCTTGATCGTTTTCGTCAGCACAAACAAGAGAATGATCAAGACGATGAGGACGATTATGCCCGCTGCTATCATGGCGTTTCCTTTCGGTTTGCCCCATTGGGGGCTTCTGGGATGACGTGAAGTTTGAGGCCTTCGACGCGTGTCACGAAGACGGTCGTTCCAACTTCGATCGGATCGTCGGCGTCATTCTGGGCCGACCAACCTTTGCCGGCGATCTGAACAGTCCCGACGGGATCGATTCGCGAGGTGGCAACCCCTGCCGAGTCGAGGAGTTGAAGAAGGCCCGGCACCGCTTCTTTGGTGTGGTATTGCGTGCTTCGTAACCCGCGGACTCCGGTGAGCAGCACCGCGATGACCGCGACGAACAACAGCACCACGAGGGTCCACAGGATTGCTGCTAGTGAGGAATGGGAATGACTCAGCATGAGCGTCAAAACGATACCCGCCGCCATCCCGATGGAGGCAGTCACGATCGACCCATGAGGGCCAACGTGCACACCGACGGCGATCAACAACCCAACGACAATAACGACAACGATAACGGCGATAACCATAGAACCTCGATATCTCTAAGACTTATCGTACCACACATATTGGGCTAGCAACAATGACCGCTATGCCGTTTCTTCAGTATCATTAAACGCATGCCCTAACCTGACCCTCCTGATGCAGTGGAACTGGTGGAGCGAATAGACGGTTACGGTGACACCTCGTGGTGGGTGGCTGTCATTCGAACACCGAGGGGCGCTTCGTGCCGTTTTATCTACGTTAACCCCAACCTCTTGGCGCAACGCCCAGGCTATGCATGTTGGGTCGGGGATTGTTGACGCGCGCGGCGCTCTGGTGCGGCCTGTGGGTGGACACAGAGAGCGAGCCGAGGAGAACGGCTCGCTGAGAAAGATCTTTGATCATGAACCGAGGCCCCAATAAGCAGTGCTAGCTGCGGTCAACCCCTGCGTGATGCATCTTGGTAACGATAGGGTCCGATGGCGTTGCCCGGCGTGGGTGGTAGCTGTGAACTGCATCGTTTGCGTTGCAAGGACCCGAGATGATGAGGTTCGTCGGAGACGGAGGAGACTTCTTTTTCGCCGCCGCACACAAGAGTCCCGAATTTCGTGCTAGTTTCGGGAGGGTGGACACAGAGTGATCATGGTATGTGATCATGGTGTCACAGGGGGCGCGTCGCTCCCCTCGTTAGATACGTACGATCCATTGAAAGAGGAGGACGAGTGCGCGTAGAAGTGACAGTGAATGGCCAAGAGCGAGCGGCTGATGTTGAGCCAAGGACCTTGTTGGTGCATTTCTTACGAGAGCATCTTGGGTTAACAGGTACCAACGTCGGTTGCGATACATCGTCGTGTGGGGCTTGCACCGTCCTCCTGGATGGGGAATCGGTGAAGTCGTGCACGGTACTGGCGGCCCAGGCTGACGGAAGAAGCGTCACCACGATCGAAGGCCTCGCCGACCCTGACGGTACACTCCATCCTCTGCAACGAGCGTTCCAGGAGAATCATGCGCTGCAGTGTGGCTACTGCACGCCGGGCATGGTGATGGTGTCGATGTCGATTCTGGCCGAGCACGACACGCTCGATGAGGCAACCGTGCGGGAGGGGCTCGAGGGGAATCTCTGTCGCTGCACTGGATATCACAATATCGTTAAGGCCGTCTTGGCCGCGAAAGAGGAGATGGGGGCATCGCGATGACAATGACCGAAGCACAAGAGCGCATTATCGGACAACGCCGGGTCCGGCGGGAAGATCCCGGGCTTCTTTCGGGCGAGAATCGGTTCTCTGACGACCTTGTCGTCCCTGGTGCTTTGCATCTCGTCCTCGTTCGCTCGCCGCATGCGCATGCCCGAATCGCCAGGGTTGACACCAATACTGCACGATCGATGCCTGGTGTCGTTGCGGTCTTGACGGGAGGGGATCTGCAGTCTGAATGGGCATCTCCGATGCCTTGCGCCTGGCCGGTGACGCCAGATATGAAGAGTCCTGCGCATTATCCGCTCGCCATCGATTACGTGCACTACGCCGGTGAAGGGGTAGTAGCGGTCGTGGCTCGTTCACAAACCGAGGCGGTCGATGCTGCTGGCGAGGTAATCGTTGAGTACGAGGAGTTGGCTCCGGTCCTTGACCTTGAGGACGCGGTCAAGGACGGTACGCTTGCTCACGAAGAGTTGGCAAGCAACACCAGCTTCGTGTGGGCGCTCGATCCGAACCCAGAGGCGGTCGAGGCGGCCTTCCGTGCGGCCAAGGTGACCGTGAGCGAGCGCTATGTCCAGCAGCGGCTTATCCCAGCCGCCATGGAGCCACGGGCGATGGTGGTCGTCCCGTCTCCGATGGGTGGCGACTACACCATGTACTCAGCTACACAGATTCCCCACGTGTTGCGTGTCATGCTCGCCTTAACTACGGGTATTCCGGAGACCAAGCTGCGTGTTGTGGCCCCATCCGTCGGGGGTGGTTTTGGCTCGAAGCTCGACGTCTATGCGGAGGAGCTCCTGTGCCTCGCACTGGCACGTCGGTTGCGTCAACCGGTTCGCTTCACCGAGGAGCGTGGTGAGGGCACAATGGCGACCATTCACGGACGCGGCCAGGTCCAGTACATGGAGCTCGCGGCCAATGACGATGGCAAGGTGACCGCTATTCGAGTGAAGTTGCTCGCGGACATGGGTGCCTACCTCCAGCTCGTGACTCCCGGAGTCCCACTGCTTGGGGCATTTCTCTATCACGGCGTCTATGACGTTGGTGCCTATTCGTTCACCTGCACCGGACTCTTCACCAACAAGACGCCGACTGACGCCTATCGAGGCGCTGGGCGGCCAGAGGCGACCTACGCCATTGAGAGAGCGATGGACACGTTGGCGCGCAAGCTCAACATGGATCCGGCGGAGATCCGGCGGCGTAACTTTATCGCAGCCGATAAGTTCCCCTATGAGTCGGTGGCAGGGCTGACGTTTGATTCGGGTTCCTATCACGAGAACCTCGCAAAGGCGCTCCATAACGCGGGCTACACCGAGCTGCGTGCTGAGCAGGAGCGGCGTCGCGCTGCTGGCGACCCACGGCGGCTTGGGATCGGCGTTTCGTGTTACGTCGAAATGTGTGGACTTGCCCCCTCTCGCGTGCTTGCCAGCTTGAACTATGGGGCTGGCGGCTGGGAGGCCGCGACGGTCCGGATTTTGCCGACCTCGAAGGTGCAGGTTGTGACGGGTACTGCTCCCCATGGGCAGGGTCATGAGACGAGCTGGTCGATGATCGTGGCCGACAAGCTTGGCATCTCGCCAGACGATGTCGAGGTATTGCATTCCGATACAGCAATCGCGCCTCACGGGATGGACACCTACGGCAGCCGTTCGCTCTCCGTTGGCGGCACCGCCGTCTACCTGGCAACCGAGCGGGTAATCGAGAAGGCGATGAAGATCGCTGCCCATCAGCTTGAGGTCGCTGAAGAGGATCTCGAGTATGTGAATGCTGCCTTCCGCGTCAAGGGTTCGCCAGACCAGCAGCTACCGCTCGCCGCCATCGCCTTTGAGGCGTTCACCGCGCATAACCTTCCCGATGGGGTGGAGCCAAATCTTGAGGCGTCGATCAGCTGGGATCCACCGAACTTCACCTTCCCGAATGGTACTCATATCGCGGTGGTGGAGATTGACGAAGAAACTGGAGAGGTACGCCTTGTTCGCTATATCGCCGTTGACGATTGTGGGAATCAGATTAACCCGCTGATCGTCGAGGGTCAGGTGCACGGTGGGATAACCCAAGGTGTGGCCCAGGCGCTCTACGAGGAGGCGCTCTATGATGCCTCCGGTCAGCTGCTGAATGCCTCGCTGGCAGATTATCTTGTGCCGTCGGCGTCTGAGATGCCGAGCTTTGAGCTCGACTCGACGGTGACCCCGTCGCCGACGAATCCGCTTGGCGTCAAGGGGGTTGGCGAGGCCGGCACGATTGGATCGGCACCCGCTGTCATCAACGCTGTCGTTGATGCGCTTGCTGACCTCGGGGTGATGGACTGTGAGATGCCGGCGACACCCGAGCGGGTATATTCGCTGATCCAACAGGCGAAGACGCAGCAATAGTTGCAAGTCCGGTAGAGATGACGCAAATCAGAAGAAGGGAAATGTATGTATCCGTCGAGTTTTGACTATGTCCGGGCGAACAATGTCCGAGAGGCGATCGCCATGCTGTCCAGTGATGAGGACGCGAAGGTGCTTGCAGGAGGCCACTCGTTGATCCCGTTAATGAAGCTTCGGCTCGCATCACCCTCGATGCTTGTCGATATCGGACGGATCTCCGACCTGTCCTATGTGCGCAAGGAAGGCAACGCGGTGGCGATTGGGGCACTGACGCGACATCGTGATGTGGAGACCTCAGAGCTGCTCGCTCGTGAAGTTCCCGTTCTTTCCATGGTCGCTGGTCAGATTGGGGATCCTTCGGTGCGCCACGTTGGCACGATTGGTGGCTCAACCGCCCATGGCGATGGTGCCGCCGACTTTCCGGCGGCGTTGCTGGCACTCGGAGCGACCATGGTGGTTGAAGGGCCATCGGGTCGTCGCGAGATTGCGGCGTCGGAGTTCTTCAAGGGATTCTTGGAGACGGCACTCGCGCCCGATGAGATTCTCATTGAGATCCGCGTTCCAACTGGATTCACGAAGTATGCGTTCCAAAAGTTCAATCGACGTGCACAGGACTGGGCGATTGTTGGCGTGGTGGCGGTTCGCGGCGATCGCACGAATGTCGGCTTTGTCAACATGGGGCCCACCCCCTTGCGCGCCACCGCAGTTGAAGAACGTTTGGTGGCAGGTGCGAGTGTTGACGAGGCAGCAGCAGTGGCTGACGAGGGTACGAGCCCCTCGGCTGATATCAATGCCAGTGTCGAGTATCGTCGTCACCTAGCTCGGGTCCTCGTGAAGCGAGCATTGATCGAACTTGGCTGAGCAACGAACCGCGAGGCTCGGGCTCAACACGCCAGAAGACCTGGCGCAAGGTCTACGCCGAGTCGATTACCTTCCTGACCTCAAGATCGCCACCGCGGTCTTCCTTGCCTTGGCACTCGAGAAGCCGTTGCTGCTCGAGGGGGATGCCGGTGTTGGCAAGACTGAGCTTGCGCTTGCCTTGGCGCGACTCTTCGGGAGTGATCTCATTCGCTTGCAGTGTTACGAAGGAATCGACTCGACCCAGGCGGTGTACGATTGGGACTATGCCAAGCAGCTTCTCCATCTGCGGGCCACCGAGGCCACCGGTGTCGCAACGGACCGGTCGTCGCTAGAGGCTGAGCTGTATCAGGATCGTTACCTAGTGGAGCGACCGTTGCTGCGCTCGCTCGGATATCAGGACCCGGCTCATCCCCCAATCCTGCTCATCGATGAGCTCGACCGTGCCGATGATGAGTTTGAGGCCTTCCTCTTGGAACTGCTCTCAACCTTCGAGATCACCATTCCAGAGCTAGGGACACGTTCAGCGACGGTGCGTCCTATCGTGATCCTCACGTCAAACCGAACTCGTGATCTCCATGATGCCCTCAAGCGTCGGTGCTTGTATCTCTGGGTTGATCATCCGAGCTTTGAGCGCGAGGTGGCGATCATTCGACTCCGCGCTCCCGAGGCGAGCGAACGAGTCGTTACCCAGGTGGGTGCGTTGGTACAGGAATTGCGCACCCAGGGCCTCGTCAAGCCGCCGGGGATCGCTGAGGCAATCGACTGGGCTATGGCACTTGCCCGACTGATGGCGACCGAGGTGACTCCGGAGTGGTTGGAGATGACGCTTGGGGCGGTGGTCAAGTTTCGCGAGGATGAGGAGCGACTGGCTGGGATCGGGGTTTCGACGCTCTTTAAGCAGGCCTTCGCTCGGTTCGAGGAGTGAGCCCTGAGGAGTTGGTGGCTGGGCTCGTAGAGCTCCTGCGGTCACGTGGACTCGCGGTGTCGCCCACGAGTGCAGGTGACCTCTTGGCCGCGTTCACCGTGCTTGGTGTTGGCCGTGAGGATCTCGTTCGCGAGGGTGCCAGAGCCATCTTGGTCAAGTCGGGCCAGGATAACGAGGCCTTTGAGCGGGGATTTGCAGAGTACTTCTACGGGATAGGTGTCGCCAGCGAGGCCCAGCAACCACGCCAGGTCAGTGTGGGTCTCGATGATGACGATGCACCAGAAGGTGACGCTGACGATGGCGAGGAGGCGCAGCGCATCGTTCGCTATTCAGCCGTCGAGCGACTGCGGTCGGTGGATCTGCGTCAGCTGGATGCCAATGAGCGACAAGAGGCGTTCCGAGTCATCGATCAGCTTCGGTTCGCACCCCCGCTTCGCCGTAGCTACCGGTACACCAAGAGCCGGCGGATGCAGCGGGTGGATCTTGCGCGCACACTGCGCCTCTCTGTTGCCACCGACGGGGAGCTGATTCAGCGTCGCTTTCGTGCCAAGGGCATGCAGCATCGCAGGCTGCTGTTCCTGGTCGATATCTCTGGGTCGATGCACGCTTATGCTGAAGGCCTCTTGCACTTTGCGTGGGCTGCCCGGCGGGCATTAGGCGACGTCCATGTCTTTACGCTCGGTACGCGTCTCAGTGAAGTCAGCCGAGCACTTGATGCCCGTGATCCAGATCGGGCGATGGCTGAGGTGGCGCGGATGGTCGATGATTTTGCCGGAGGTACCCGGCTTGGTGCTTCGCTCGGGGAGTTCAACACCCGCTATGGTTCACGCGGTCTTGCCAGACGTGCGGTCGTCGTCGTGTTCTCGGACGGTTGGGATCGTGGCGATCCCCTGGTGATGGATGCGGCGATGGGACGACTCTCTCGTCTGGCCCACCGGATTCTCTGGGTCAACCCGCTTGCAGGGGCGGCTGACTACGCTCCGCTGGCACGGGGGATGGCGACCGCGCTGCCCTATCTCGATACGCTCGTGCCCGGCGAGAGCATTCGTTCATTCGAACAACTCGCCAAACTAATCTGTACTCAAGGAGCGTTCTCATGATTGACGTGATAGATCGAGTGCTCGCTTGGCGGGCGATGGGGAAGCGTTGTGCGATTGCGACGGTGGTCGCAGTCGAGGGCTCCGGTCCTCGAGAGCCGGGTGCCCTGATGGCCGTGAACCAAGACGGCGAGGTCGCCGGTTCGGTGTCGGGAGGTTGCGTCGAAGGAGCTGTTGTCGCCGAAGCACTGTTGCGACTTGAAGCGCCGGAGTCGGTTCTTACGAGTTTTGGGCTCCTTGGCAGCTCCTCCCCGTCGGAGGCGACGACGATGGCCTTCGGGTTCTCCGATGATGAGGCGGTGGCGGTTGGCCTGACCTGTGGAGGTACATTCCATATTCTGGTACAGCCTGATCCTCCTGACTATCTCGACCGGCTCGCACAGGCGCTGCATCACGGGGAACCGTGCGTGATCGCAACGGTCTATGCCGTTGATGAAGAGGACGAATCATATTTTGCTGGGGAGAATCGCTCGGTAGCACTTCCGTCGGTAGGCGCATCGATGCTGGTGCTCGCCGACGAAGTGGTGGGTACACTCGGCAACCCAGATCTTGACCGGGTGGTTGCTCGTGATGCGGCCGGTGTGTTGGCACAGGCACATGGGGCACGGCGCACCTATGGCAGAAGAGGGCAGTCTCGTTCACTCGAGGTTGCGGTGGTGATGGCGGTTTCGGCACAACCTGCGCGGATGTTCATCTTTGGCGCAGTTGACTTCAGTGATGCCCTTGCACAGGCAGCGAAGCTCCTCGGGTATCGCGTGATCGTCGTCGATGCAAGGGCCGTCTTCGTCACCGAAGCTCGTTTCCCGATGGCCGACGAGGTGCATGTCGCTTGGCCAAACGATTATCTTGTGGAGGTCGGTGAAACTATTACCGAGCGCGATGCCATCTGCATCCTCACGCATGATCCTAAATTCGACGTGCCTGCGATCAAGGCATCACTCGCGACTCGAGCTGGGTACATCGGCGTCATGGGGTCGCGACGAACGCAGCAGGATCGTCTGGATCGATTGGTGGCCGATGGGATCGCTGCGGATGAGGTGCGCAGCCGCATCGCCGGACCCATCGGTCTCGATATCGGAGCCAGAACCCCTGCCGAGACGGCGGTTTCGATTCTGGCAGAGATTATCGCTCGTCGGGAGCATCGCCAGGCGGATCCGCTGTCGCTCACAGAGGGTCCTATCCACGCTGAAGGAGCCATGACCTGGTGAGCCACCATGACCTAGTGAGTCATGGCATGGCTGCCGATCGTGAATTGGCATCGACGGCCTTGGTGGTGCTGGCTGCGGGTTCGGGCACACGCTTTGATGCACGAACCTCCAAGTTGCTCGTCGATGTCGGTGGGCGTCCGCTCGTGAGTTGGGCACTCAGCGCCGCGGCGATGGTGCCAGCGGGTGGCCATTTTGTCGTCACCCAGGACAGTCGCCTCGATGGCCTGGTGCCGGAGGGTTTCATTGAATTGCGAAACCATCGCCCGGGCGATGGGTTGGCATCGTCGCTGGGACTCGCTGTGGACGCGACCCTTGAGCGTCGCCTCGGTGCGCTCACCGTTGGACTAGGCGATCAACCATTGATTGGCGCCAAGGCGTGGTACGCGGTGGCCAGCGCCACCGTCACTGGGGTTGCCATCGCTACCTATACGGGTAAACGAGGGAACCCGGTTAAGATAGCGTCGTCGGTCTTCGGGTTGCTTGCGCGCCAAGGAGACGTCGGTGCGCGAGGAATATTCGATCGCGTCAACGTTGTCGAGGTCCCATGTCAAGGGAATCCAATGGACGTCGATACTTGGGCTGATCTTGCACGGGTTCGTGCGACAGAGAGGAAGTGCTATGGAGATTGTTAACGAGTTTACGGTACCGGTTGGGGTCGATCAGGCGTGGGAGATTCTCACCGATCTCGAGCGTATTGCACCGTGTCTACCCGGCGCTTCGCTGTCTTCAGTCGAGGGCGACGATCACAAGGGGTCGGTCAAGATCAAGGTTGGTCCGATTACCGCGAACTACGCCGGCGTGGCGCGTTTCGAGTCTCGGGATGCGGAGCACCACATCGCAGTGCTGCGCGCAGAGGGACGTGAGACCAAAGGTCAGGGCAATGCGAGTGCGGTTATCACGGCGCGGTTGATCCCTGAGGGTGAGATGACTCGGGTGACGGTTGACGTTGACCTGACCATCGCGGGTCGAGTCGCCCAGTTCGGTCGTGGTGTGCTTGGTGAGGTCTCTGAGAAGTTGATGGGCGAGTTTGCAACCAGACTCGCTGAGCTGATCGGCCAGAGTGAGACGGCTGCTGAGGATGAGTCGCAGGCGGCTCCAGCTGATGACGCGTCTGTGGATACACACGCGGTAGCAGAGTCTGACGAACCTGCAGAGCTCAATGCCGTGCGCATGCTGGCTAAGCCAATTGCCAAGCGACTGGCTCCGGTGGCCGCAGTGGCAATCGTCATTGCAGTTCTGGTGCGTCGGCGTGGTCGTCGACGAGGATAGTCAAGCGTGGTTCGCCAAGAGGGAGGATATCGATTGGGTAACCGACCAGCTCGGTCGGGTCCCGAAGATTCCGTTCCGCACGGTGACCAGATCGGTCGATGGCTACCCGATCGTGATCGAGTTAGCCCCTTATGACCAGGATCAGACGCCACAGTCGAACAGGTTTTGGTTGGTTGAGCGTCGACTGGTGTCCGCCGTCGCACGCCTTGAGTCTCAAGGGGGAGTGCGTCGAGCAGCGTCGGCGGTTGATCCAGGCGCACTCGATCTCGCCAACCAGAGCTATCGAAGCGGGCGCCATGAACTCCCCCACATGTTTGGCCGAGGCGTAGGCGGTGCGCGCGCTGGTGTAAAGTGTCTGCATGCCCATGTCGCCTTTCACCTCGCGGGAGGCTTCACCCCAGTTGGTGTCTGGACGATGTGGTGGCTGTATCAGTCGGACCGTCAGCTTCTCACGACGCTCATCGGCCCGGTATAGCCTTGCGCCCGGATGGCGGAATGGTAGACGCAGGGGGCTTAAACCCCCCGGACCTTTGGGTCATGCGGGTTCGACTCCCGCTCCGGGTACCGTTCGTTGATCGATCCTTTCGGAATACCGTTGGGGGTATAGTGGTTATAACCGGTAACGAGAAAGGGTAACGATGGCAACGAAGAATTTGACGGCAGCAGACTTTAACGAAACCGTCGAAGGGAACGGTATCGTTCTCGTCGATTTCTGGGCAGCGTGGTGTGGGCCGTGTAGGGCCTTCGCTCCTGTCTACGAAGAGCTCTCGGAGGAGCATCCTGACATTGTCTTTGGCAAAGTGGATACTGAGGCTGAGCGCGAGTTGGCACAGGCCTTCCAGATCATGTCGATCCCCACGCTGATGGCCTTCCGTGATCAGGTGCTGCTCTATGCACAACCTGGGGCGCTACCGCGACAAGCCTTGGCCGAGATTATCTCCCAGGTCGAAGCTCTGGACATGGATGAGGTTCGGCGCCAAATTGCCGAACAGGAGGCCGCCACCAGCCAACAGTAAATAGGCTGAACTCCATGACACTGACGATCAAGGACTATCTTGAGACGGGTGAGTCGCTCGCGTTTGGTCGGCTCGCCGATGCCGATGTGGTGGTCGGCGGCTCATATGGAGAGATCGTTCCCAGACCTTGGGCGTCGGTCTCGAAACTCGTGGCTGCGGTCGGTGTTCACATTGCGATCGAGGATGGTTCTCTTGCCCTCGGTTCGGGCTTGGGGGATTTCGATATCCCTGTGGAGGAGTTGTTATCGCACTCCTCCGGACTCGCCACTGGTGAGGCTAACGATCCCCGGCTGGTTGCGCCAGACAACATCGAGCCATCAACCGCGCCGCGTACCAGGCGGATCTACTCCAACATTGGTTATGAGCTGCTTGGTAGGGGGTTGGAGCGAGTGTCATCGATGACCTATCGAGACTACATCCGTGAGGCTGTTTTCGAGCCAGCGGGGATGGCTGGTGCGAGTGTGGACCCAGAGCTTGCCACCACCGGAGCCGCTTTTGGCCTCTCGGGAACCATCGACGACCTCGTCAAGTTGGTACGGGTCTTGAGCGTTCCCTCGATCCTTGCCGATGTGTCGTTGTTGCGGTTTCGGACGCCATTCCTGGGGGAGTTGCCCGGGATATTGCCAGGTTTTGGATTGCAGACCCCCAACCCGTGGGGCCTTGGTGCAGAGGTGCGAGGCCACAAGGTGGCGCACTGGATGGGAACCCTCGTTTCGGAGGCAAGCTATGGCCACTTTGGCCAGAGTGGATCCTATCTGTGGATCGATCCCTCGCAGCAATGCTTTGCGGTGTTTCTCGGTGCAAAGCCCTTTGGTGCCTGGGCGAAGGAGCGCTGGCCAAGCATCAACGACGCGGTCATGCGCGCGATGACTGGATAATGGTGCGTGTCGGCCACGTTGGCGGACAGCCATCACTCGCGATGCTACGGTCGAGCTCTGGGCGCCTGTTCAGCGGATAACGAGGTCTCCTTGCTAACCTGGTGCCAAGGAGGATGATGCATGACCCGACTTAGCGGTGACCATGAAGCAAAGGAAATGTCCGAGGGAATCAAAGTTAATCCGATCTACGCCGATGGCGACGATCACGAAATTCCAAAGTATCAGATACCCGCCGTTGGTATGAGCGCTCGTACCGCCTATCAGATGATCAGCGATGAGATTGACCTCGATGGCTCAGCGCGTTTAAATCTGGCGACCTTTGTGACCACATGGATGGAGCCTGAGGCTGATCAACTCTATCTGGAGGCGGTCGACAAGAACATCGTCGACAAGGACGAATACCCGCAAACTGCGGCGATCGAGGATCGATGCATCGCTATGATCGGCGATCTTTGGCATGCCCCTGATCCGTCGAACGTGATTGGAACCTCCACCACCGGATCCTCAGAGGCCTGTATGTTGGCTGGGCTTGCGCTCAAGCGACGTTGGATGGCAAAACGACGCGCAGAAGGTAAGGATGTGGGACGACCCAATATCGTCTTTAGCTCTTCGGTGCAAGTCGTGTGGGAGAAGTTTGCGAATTACTTCGAAGTCGAGCCGCGCTATGTCCCCATTACTCGAGAGGAGCCATTCCTGACTCCGCGCGGTGTGCTCGACGCAGTCGACGAGAATACCATCGGTGTGGTGCCGATCCTCGGGGTGACCTACACCGGTATCTACGAGCCAATCGCCGCGATCGCCCGAGCGCTTGATGATCTCGCTGCCTCTGGCGGGCTTGATATCCCCATTCATGTCGATGCGGCCTCTGGTGGCTTTGTGGCCCCATTTCTCCAACCCGAACTGGTATGGGACTTTGCGTTGGAGCGGGTTCATTCGATCAACACCTCGGGCCACAAGTATGGGTTGGTCTATCCGGGACTCGGTTGGGTGTTGTGGCGAAGCAAGGACCTATTGCCCGAGGAGTTGATCTTCAAGGTCTCGTACCTCGGTGGAGAGATGCCCACGTTTGGACTCAATTTCTCGCGTCCAGGGGCACAGGTGCTGTTGCAGTACTACAATCTGATTCGCCTGGGGTTTGAGGGCTATCGTCGCGTTCAGCGTGGCTCACAGCAAACGGCGGCGATGATTGCGGATGGCCTTGATGATCTCCCTTCGATGTCGGTAATCGCGCGCGGGGATGAGTTGCCGGTCGTGGCCTGGATGAAGACCGCTGATTCGAATCCCAACTGGAACCTCCACCACCTCTCCTCGAAGCTGCGTGAGCGCGGCTGGCAGGTACCGGTCTATCCGATGCCCGACAACCTCTCAGATGAGTTGATCATGCGCGCGGTTTTGCGTAACGGCTTTCGAAGCGATCTCGCTGCGTTGTTCGTCGATGACCTCAAACGGGCGGTAGAAGAGCTTGATGATCTCGATGCTCCAATGCCGACATCGTCACAGGTGAATGGCTTTCACCATTAGGGTAACATCGCTGCTGTGATGAACCATTATCGGTGGTGCGCGACGAGAGGGTATGGTGGAACGGTCTCGTCGCCTGCCATCTCCTGGGATCTGTCGTGCATGGGGACAGACCAATGGATACACAGCGCATGGAGGTGACGAAGCGATGCATGACCGAGCTCATGATCCAAAGGAGAGGGATCTACCCAGCCGGGTGCTTGACGACGTTGGTGGGATCAAGGCGCTAGCGCATCCACTCCGACTTGCGCTCATTGACCTTCTGGGACAGCACGAGACGCTGACGGCCGCTGAGGCGGCCCGCTTGCTTGACACGACGGCGGCCAATTGCTCCTTCCATCTACGGCAATTGGCCAAGCACGATTTTGTCGAGCCGGTCGAGGTCCCGAGCCGACGTGAACATCCATGGCGTCTGAAGTATCTCGGTATCACAGTAGCCGACGATGCCGGAGAAGTGACCGTGGGTTTCAATGCCCTGGCCGAACAGGTGACAGCCGCGATCATCGAGCGATACCGTGCGCATCGACGATTTGCCACCCAGCTCTCTGAGGAGTGGCGCAACGTCTGTGGCCTCTCCGAGGGGACGGGTTGGCTCACCGCAGGGGAACTCGCCGAGCTTGACAGCCATTTTAGCGAGCTCGCTGAGCTGGCAACCGCAAGAGCGCATGGCTATGGCGAGATCCCAAGCGACGCCCGACGGGTTGATATTGCCCAGTTTGTTCTGTTACTCGATCCGCCCTCACCCGACACCGAGTAATCGCCCGTCTCAAAGGCTGCCATCTCGTTTGGTCACGGTGAGAATTGCTCATTGAGGTGCGGACGCCTCGACCCGATCAGGGGGTGACCTCGATCAATGAACCATACTGGCTCGTGAACAACATTGGCCAGGTGAGACTGATCGCCTCGTGATGGTGTGTTGCGTCTGTGTTTAACTCGTCAGCGCGGGAACCAGCAAACGGTGAATCTCGTGTCCAAATGCGTAGGCACTCGAAGGGATCAGTTGGGTCATAAAGATGACGGTGAGTTGGTCTCGTGGCGCGATGAAGAAGTTGGTGCTGGCCATGCCGCCCCAGCCAAACTCGGCATCGAGGGTGAAGTTTTTGGCAGCGGTGGGGTTGGTGGCCACGGAGACGCCAAGGCCAAATCCCTCACCGGGGATGTCGATTGGTTGGGGACGATAGCGACAAAGATCGAGTGCATCGGCGCCACCAGGCAAATGATTGGTTGTCATGAGATCGACCGTGCGGGGTCCGAGGATGCGATGTCCCTCAAAGGCGCCCCGGTGCATGAGCATCAGTGCAAAGCGAAGGTAGTCGTCGAGCGTGGAGTAGAGGCCTCCGCCACCAAGATCAACCGGGGCGACGCGGCGTTCAGGTACCGCTCCACCAAGGCGTTGCATGCCGTCACTCTCGGTTCTCAGGAAGAGGGCACCGGCTCGTTCCAGTTGTTCAGAGTCGAGCTCAAAAGTCGTATTGGTCATCTGGAGGGGGTCAAAGATGGTCTCTTGTAGATACTGGGCCAGCGATGTGTTGGAGACCACTTCGATGAGCCTGCCGACGACGTCGGTGGCGACCGAGTAATTCCAAGCGGTTCCGGGGTCAAAGAGAAGACCAAGTTGCGCATACCGGTCCACCAGGGCTTCAAGAGTGATGTCGGCGGGCAGACTGAATTCGGAGACGTGCTGGCGATAGAGAGCGTCCAGAATGGTTTGATTGTGAAATCCATAGGTCAAGCCCGCGGTGTGGGTCAGTAGGTGCCAGACACGCACCGGCTCGGTCGCTGGTCGATAGAGGGGTTCCAAGATTGAACCACCGACGAGGACGTTGATGTTTTTGAAGGATGGGATGTAGTCACCCACCTCGTCGTTGAGATCGATGAGTCCGGCTTCGACGAGCGTCAAAAGCGCGGTCGATGTAATCGGCTTGGTCATCGAATAGATGCGATATAGCGTCGAATCCTGGATCGGCGTTTGGTTGAGCGGGTCCGCCATGCCGTAGTGATGGCGGAGGGCTACCGCGTCGTCTCGCGCGATCAGGAGTGCGAATCCTGGTATCTTGCCAGCGTCGACATAGTGTTCCAGATGGGCGGTGAGCCGCTCGATCTGTGGACGGTATAGGCCTGCCTCTTCGAGTGAGGTGATCTCAATTGGCATGGGGCTCCTTTCGACAGTGCTCAGGCGTGGAGGGTGCCTGGGCCAATGTAGTGGCATGTGAACAGGGGTGATGTCGCAGCTAGGACCTCAGCCGCGGGACCGAGTTCAGCCAGCGAGTCCCCGTGGATGCGACGCCAGCGTTCGATGTCGTCGTCGATGACCGGGTCACCGTGCATAATGAGCGGAATCTGCAATTCTCGAAGCTCGTCGGCGGAGGTAGGGCTAAGCGCGGTTGTAGGATCGAGCGAGAACTCGTCGATCATCCGCTTTGCTCTCGTCCTTCGATACGCCGTCTTCGCTCCGCCATCGGAGGTTTTGGATTCCGACTGTTTCGCCACGGCGATGCGTTCGCCGCCACGTTCGATCGCAACGAGTTTGTAGACAAAACCTGCGGTCGGGGCACCTGATCCGGTGACCAGCTTGGTCCCAACCCCAAAGCCATCGATTGGGGCTCCGCCGAGCTGTGCAATCGCGGCTTCGTCCAGGTCACCTGAGACGATGATCTGGGTCTTGGTTGCAGAGAGCGAGTCCAATAGTCTACGCGCCCTCACCGCGGTCGTCGCTGGATCGCCAGAGTCGATTCGGATCGCAGCCAACGACGGCCCAAAGGTCTCGATGGCGGTGCGTATCCCGTTCATCGTGTCGTAGGTATCGACTAGTGCCGTCGTTGCATCCCCCATGACGGTCTTCTGGGCACGAAATGCGGCAGCCTCGCTGTCGTGGGCAAGAATGATGGCATGTCCCATCGTTCCTGCTGTTGGGATCGCATACCGCTGTCCGGCTGCGAGGTTTGATGTTGCACCAAAGCCAGCGATATAGGCTGCTCTGGCGGCAGCGACGGCGGCGTCCTCGTTTGTCCTTCGTGAGCCCATCTCGATGAGTGCTCGACCTTGGGCTGCGAGTGTCATCCTGGAGGCAGCGGTGGCGATGGCCGAATCGAAGTTGAGGACCGAGAGCAGGAGCGTTTCGAGAATGAGCCCTTCGCCAAAGCTTGCCTCGACGCGCAGCACCGGCGAGAAGGGAAAATAGACCTCACCATCGGGGTAAGCGAAAATCGATCCGGAGAATCGAAAATTAGTGAGATAATCTATGGTCTCCCTGGAGCAGATCGAGTTGCGTTCAAGGTAGTCGAGTTCCATCGCTTGGAAAGTGAAGCGATCCAGGAGGGTCGTGAGTCTTGCTGAGCCAGCGATCACTCCGTAGCCTCGGTCGCCCAGTCCTCGTCCGAAGATCTCGAAGGTTGCACGGCGTGAGGCGATCCCGCTCTGGAGCGCAGCCTCGAGCATGGTGAGTTCGTAACGATCGGTAAGGAGGGCTGTTGTGTCAGCCATGCGTATCGGCAGCGGCAAGCGGCTCGGGGGCGATGACGATAGCAGCGTCACGGCCTCGTCTCCTGAAAAGGATGAACATCACGATGATGGAGGCCCCAAGGCTGATGAGGGCGAAGACCTCAACGGCGTCCCAGACACGGGGGACCGCCAGCCAGAGATATTCGTCGAAAAAGCGACCGATCGACCAGATCCCGTAGGCGGAAACGGCAACCGAGAGTGCAGGCATCTTCCACGTTGGATAGAGCCGGGCGAGCTGGAGCACGATGAGATAGGTCACGATGGTCTCGAGCGACTGAAAGATCGGTACTGGGATGCGGTATCCCACCTCGCCGGCGTACTTCATGCCGTACCAAGCGGTGGTGGGATGGCCACCACCGGCGTACATGAGTTGTGGGCCAAGCAACCGACCCATCGCCCACGCCGCCAACAGCACGGGTGCGGTGACATCGGCCGCCGTTCGAAAGGAGATCTCTGGATTGTATTTGTGGAGTGCCCACAGCGCTACGATCAGACCGCCAGCGATACCTCCGTAGGATGAGAGGCCTCCTTGCCAGACTGCGAAAACAAGGATCGGATGCGCGATGTAGTAGCTGATGTTCGCAATGCAGTGGACGGCCCGCGCACCGACGACTGCCATAACGATGATCCAAATAAAAGATTTCTCGAGCCAGGTCGTTGAGAGTCCATAACGGTGAAAGCGTCGGCTGAGATACCAGTAGGCGAACCAGAAGGTGATCCCGAGCCCAAATCCATAGGTGTGGAGAACGAGTGGCCCGATGTGGAAATCAATTGGTATCGGTCTCACGTCAAGTTACCTCCGATTGCCTTTCATTATCGCCAAGTCTAAACCGGCCTGATCAGTATTCGTAGTCACCCTGTGGCCCGGTTGGTTCACAGCCAAAGAGCCGGTTCACAGCTGAAGATAGGTCAACGGGATATCGCTCGCCTGCACGAGCACCGAGGAGATCCACCCGGTGAGCTGGTTGATTGCTTCAAGGACTCGATCTTCGTCTTCGATGACCTGCTCGTCAAATGTACAGGTCGTCTCGTACACGACCTCCGCACTGAGCTCTGAGTCCTCGGTGGTAATGTCATAGCTCGTCTCGACCGTCACCCGCTGGAGCTCCATGGGGGCGTTTAAGATCGTCTGCGCTGAGTGGCGCGGCAGGTGATTGAGCAGCTGTTGGGGTGTCATGGGTAGTTCTTGGAGCCCGGTGAAACGAAGCGCCACCTCGATGACGATCTCGATGGGATCTTCGATCCCGTCACCGATTGACCAGCTGCGATACGACCCCTGGCTCCATGTCGGCCACTCAACGGTCAAGTCTGCTCGCACGTGAGGTGGAGAGGCCTCTCCCGGTAGGCTGTAGGAGGTCTCGAAGGTCAAATCTCCGAGCATCATGTCGTTATGAAGCTGCTCCTCCAGCCCTGCTCGCTCAAGCATCGAGGAGCTAAGGGAGGTTTTGAGCGAAGCTATGAAGCGAAGAAAGAGATGATCGAGCATTCGCTCACGATTCTAGTCGCTCGTGGAAGATGGACATGACCGAAGCCTTTGACGTTCATGATGTAAGAATCGCGGCACATCGTGGAGGGATGGGTGAGGCGGTTGCCTCGTCGCTCGACGCGTTTCGACGCGCTGCGGTCGATCTCCACGTCGACCTCGAGCTCGATGTCCATCCGACAGCCGATGGTGAGCTTGTCGTCTTTCATGATGACCGGCTCGATCCCAGCACCAACGCCAGCGGTTGGGTCCATGATTACTCGATTGACCAGCTCCGCCAGGAGGTCGATCTCAGTGCAGGAACCGCACCCGAGCCAGTGCGGATCGCCACGCTTGCCGAGGTGCTGGCGGTGGCTCAAGAGGCCAACATCTCGATCGACATCAAGGAAGACCTGGGTCAAGACTCGTGGGTGGAGGCTCGACTTGGTCGGCTCCTCGAGGACTACCATGCCACCCATCGAGCAATCGTCGCCTCGTTCTTGGATCCGCCGCTGCGCCGATTCCGATCCCTGTTCCCAACGGTCGCGACGACGGCCTCATCTCGTGAGTCGATCAAATGGTATCAGGACTTTCATAACAACGTGGCGTCTGAGCCTGACTATCGCGTCCTTTCACTTCCTATGAAGCTGATGGGAGCGGAGTATCTCACCCCAGAGCTTGTCCAGTGGGCGCACCAACAGCGCCTGAGCGTTTGGGTGTGGACCGTCAATGAGGAGGAGGATCTTCGCCATATGCAGACCATGGGTTTTGATACGATCGTGACCGATTACCCGGCGCGCGCTCTGGAGGTGTTGCATGGCTAAGGTGCTGGTCGCTATGTCAGGCGGCGTTGATTCATCGGTGGCGGCTGCGCTGGCGCTTGAGCAGGGTCACGAGGTGGTCGGTGTCACCCTCAAGCTCTGGGGAGGTGCATCGGATTCGGGTTGCTGTTCGGTCGCCGACGTTGAAGACGCGCGTTTTGTGGCGCACCAGCTCGGTATCAAACACCTGGTCTTTAACCTCACCGAGGAGTTCGATGCCTCCGTCGTCAACCCCTATGTCCGGGGGTACCTTGGGGGCGCGACGCCCAACCCGTGCATTGAATGCAACCGCAGCATCAAGTTCGATGCCCTTTGTGAACGTGCGAGAACGCTCGGGTTCGATTACCTCGCCACTGGCCACCATGCGAGAGTCGGTCGGTTAAACGGCATCCCGTTAATTAGGCGGGGCGTGGACGTGGCGAAGGACCAGTCCTATGTGCTGTCGGTGGTCCCAAAGGACTCGATTCCATCGCTGATGTTCCCAGTGGGCGACATGACTAAGGACAGGGTGCGCGCCATCGCCGCTGATCTGGGCCTTCGTACGGCCGCCAAGCCTGATTCCCTCGAGGTTTGCTTCATCTCTCGCCGTGAAGGTAAGGAGAGCTTTCTTGCATCGCGAGGCACCTTGCATGCCACCAGGGTCATCGACCGAGTGACCGGTGAGGAATATGATGACACGAGCTCATTTGAGGGTGTGACCGTAGGGCAGCGTCGCAGAATTGGCGGCCTTGGTGACGGGATGCGCCGCTACGTGTTGGCCAAGGATCCCAAGACGCGCACTATTGAAGTCGGCACGCTTGATCAGTTGACGATCGATCGCCTGCCGGTGACCATGGCAATCGATTATGTTGGCGACGGTTGGCCAAAGGCAGGTCAGCTCCAGGGGAGCGCCCATGGAGCAACAAACCCAGCGACCTTGTTCGCAGACGAACTCGAATTCGAGACGCCGACTCGTAGGATTGCACCAGGTCAGACGGTAGCACTCTATCGAGAAGATCTGGTCATCGCATCCGCGATGGTGGCGATGCCCGCAACCAGTATCGACCCACGCATTATCGAACGATCCAGCATCGAGCATGCCAGTATCGATCAGGCGGGAGTTGGTCGTGGGTGACCGGATCGACGATCTGCGCGAGCTGCTCGATCGGGCAAGCTATGCCTATTATGTGCTCGATGCCCCTGTCTTGACGGATGCGGAGTATGACGTGCTCTATCGTGAGTTGGTCGCTTTGGAAGATGCTAACCCAGCTCGCATCACCGATAGCTCCCCAACCCAGCGTGTCGGAGCTCCACCGTCAGGTCTGTTTACGGCTGTTACCCACATCGACCCGATGCTGAGCATCGACAACGTGTTCGACACTGACGAACTCATGGCGTGGGTCGAGCGTCTTGGGCGATTGCTCCAGACGGTGCCTGATCTGTTCGCCGAACTCAAGATCGACGGCCTGGCGTTGAGTTTGCGCTACGACCACGGTGTACTCCTGCAGGCGGCAACTCGTGGTGATGGCAGGGTGGGCGAGGATGTGACGGCCAACGTCTATACCGTTGGTGCCGTTCCAAAGAGGATCACCTTTGAGGGGCCCCTCGAGGTGCGGGGCGAAATCTATCTGCCCAGGTCGGCATTTACTGCCTTGAATCGGGACCCAGCCATCAAAACTCCGTTTGCGAATCCACGTAATGCGGCGGCAGGGAGCCTTCGACAGAAGGACCCTCGCGTGACGGCCACGCGAGGGCTCGCCTTCTTCGCCTATCAGCTCGAGTCCCCGGTGCTAGCCCCAACGCACGAGCAATCCCTTGCCTATCTAGCGTCGCTGGGATTCGCGATCGAACCCCACGCGCAGCCAGTGGCTGCTGAGCAGCTCATCGAGCGGATCAACGAGCTAAACCAGATACGTGCAACCCTCGATTACGAGACCGACGGTGTGGTTATCAAAGTCAATAGCCTCCAAGAGCGTCGTCGTGCTGGGGTTACGACACGAGCCCCACGATGGTTGATCGCCTACAAGTTCGCTCCGGAAGAGCAGGTGACAAAGCTTTTGGCCATCGAGATCTCCGTCGGCAAGACCGGGAAGATTACGCCCTTTGCCGAGCTTGAGCCGGTTGTCGTTGCTGGTTCGACGGTGACCAGGGCAACGCTACACAACAGTGAGCAGATCGAACGCAAAGACGTGCGGGTCGGCGACCTGGTGGTGGTACGTAAAGCCGGTGAGATCATCCCTGAGGTGGTGGGGCCGGTTCTCGCGGCGAGAGTCGGGGAGCTAGCACCCTATCGATTTCCAACAACGTGCCCAAGTTGTGGTGAGGCGCTCGTGCGAATCGTTGGGGAGGCCGATTTTCGGTGCCCGAACCGATTCTGCCCAGAACAGTTGGTCCAACGATTGAGTCACTTTGGCTCACGAGATGCCCTGGACATCGACGGTCTTGGGGAGATGCGGTCTCGTCAACTGATTGAACAGGGGCTCGTGCGTCTTCCGTCGGACCTCTATCGTCTTGGTCCTGATGAGTTAGGTCAGCTCCCTGGCGTTGGTCAGAAGATGATCGATCGCCTCCTGGGGGGTATCGCTGCCTCGAGGGCGCGAGAGCTCCCTCGTATCCTGTTTGGACTCGCGATTGATAACGTCGGACTGCACGTGGCTGAGGTGATCGGCGCCGCGATGAACTCGTTGTCTGACCTCTTGACGGTGACGGTGGATGAGCTCGTCACTCTCGATGGTGTTGGCGAGACGGTGGCGGGGTCCGTCGTGGGTTTTCGTGACGATCCCTATGGATCGGTGGTGCTGGCGGGTCTGATCAACGCCGGCGTGGTGGGGACATCACCAAAGCGGGAGGTCTCCGATCGACTGAGTGGATTGAGCTTCGTGATCACCGGGAGCTTTGTTGACTACTCACGTGACGAGATTCGCCAGCTCATTACCGCGCACGGCGGAAGAGTTGCCGAGGCCGTTTCAAAGAAGACCGATTATCTGGTCGCTGGAGAGCGTGCTGGCTCTAAGCTCGCGAAGGCGAGTGAGCTCGGTGTCGCGGTGATCGACATCGACAACCTGGTTGAGCGTGTAGGACAAGGAGGCTCCTGACCAGCAAGCGCCGAGCTGGCTTGGGTGATGGGGGCACCCTTGGATGGTGGTTAGCTTTGGATGCTGTTCGTGAGACGTCATCGAGGACCAGCATATGCTATACGGCGTCCCAACTGTAAAGACGCCGTTGATGGATCCATGGAGCCAGGATTGTGTGCGTTGACAACCGGGTGATTGTTGTCGCGTGTCCGCTCGAGTTCCACCTTCCATATCGCTGTCACGCTGGCAAGCGACCATCAGCGTGTCTGCAAGACTGCCCCTGATGTCTTCTGGCGCCCGAGCGCATGGGCGTGGACGGGTACCGTTGGGGGCGGGCCACCATGACGTTGGTGCCCTGCTACTTGTGTAGATGCCAAGTGGCTACGTGGGCACAGGCTAGGGCGTTCACAGCTCCTCGGCGGCCTCATCGAGCGTCTCCAGCCGTGTCGCCTGCCTGGGTGCTCCTCCCAGAGAACCCAGCGTTATCGCCTGGCTGATAGGAGTCCCCTGGCCAACCGATGAACTGGTGGATGTTTGAGAACCGGTCAGTGTAGGCTGTAGCTGGTTCTGACAAGCTCACCGCCTGGTCGGGCGGTAATCATAAGGTAGGTAACGAGCTGGCTACGGGTGCGGACGAGAATATTGGCCGGGTCCTGAGTAATCGGTATCGCGTTGTGGCTCGGCGAGGGTCGGGTGGTGCAGGCGTCGTCTATCGCGCTCTCGATGACCGCCTTGGTCGCCCTGTCGCCATCAAACTGTTGCTGCGAGGGTTGTCCGACGATCCGATGTTCTTGCGAAGGTTCCGCGATGAGGCCCAAGCGGCGGCCCAACTGAATCACCCCAACATCATGAAGGTGTTCGATTGGGGCTCTGATGAGGGCGAACCGTACCTCGTGATGGAGTATCTTTCCAATGGCTCGCTTCGTGAGCTGTATGCGCGCGGCACCACGCTCTCTGTGTCGCAGGTGGTCCAGATCGGTGCGGCGACCGCGTCAGCGTTGGCATACTCGCATAACCGTAACTTCCTCCATCGAGATATCAAACCTGCCAACCTGCTCTTTGACGACGGGGGCCGTGTTCGTATTGCTGACTTCGGCCTCGTGCGAGCCCTTTCGGAGACGACGGTTACCGAGACGGGTGGAGGAATCATCGGAACGCCCCGATACATGGCGCCTGAACAGGTTGAGGGCAAGCGCTCGGTGCCAGGTAGTGACGTTTATGCCCTCGGGCTCGTACTTTACGAGGCGCTGTTCGGGGCCATTCCATTCCAGGGCGACACGCAGCTCGCGCTCGCCTTCGCTCGGTTACGCGACCCTGTGATCAACCCGCGACCGGAGGATCCGGTGGCGTGTTCGGTGGTTGCGATGCTCAATCGCGACCCTGATGGGCGTCCGAGCGCAGCCGAGGTTGAGCGTACTTTGGATGCCTTCGCGCGCGATCTGACAAATCCAGAGCCGCTGTTTGTTGGCCAGGCGGCGCCTGCTGACGCCACACCTGAGATGGTGATGGATGATAGTCTTCAGTGGCTCGCCGATGGAAGTACCCTCGCGGCTGACGCAACCCAACACTTTGGAGCAGGCGCTATGGCGGCTCAGACCACCATGGTACCTGTCGATGACCGAGAACGCGATGATCGAACCTCGGCACTTGCGGTTGCCAAGCCGGCGATTCCTGCGATCGGGGATTCTGAGGAAGTGGGGAGTCGGCGGCCCTGGTGGCTGTTGTTTTTCCTGTTACCGATTCTGGTGGCGGCGGCGCTCGGAATTGCGGTTCTATACCAACATCTGCACGAGGTCAAGATGGACAATGTCGCAAACCTCACCGCGGCGACCGCGTCGCAGCGACTTCGAGCTGAAGGAATTACCCACGTCACCCTCGATCAACGGTACTCGTCGGCGGTGCCAAGCGGTCATGTGATTGGGTCAAACCCCAAGAGTGGGGCCAATGTCCACCCAGACAACACCGTGGTGCTGTTCGTCTCCAAAGGTCATGCACCGGTTTATGTCGCTTCGTTTCAATCGGCGCAGTTCTCCAAGGCAAAACAAGCGCTCACTGCGCAGGGTTTTCAGGTGGACCCAACGTATGAGTATTCGCCGGATGTTCCAGCGGGCGTCGTTATGCAAGAGAGTCCGGTCAACCAGAAGGTGGCCTATCGTTCGGTCGTCAAGTTCGTTGTCTCGAAAGGGCCGGCGCCTCGCCCGGTACCCAATGTCGTCGGAGCTTCACTCGCAGCAGCTGAGGGCGATCTGACAAATCAAGGTTTTGTCTACAGCGTGCAAAAGCAGTACTCGAACTCGGTGGCAAGTGGTGATGTGATCTCGCAATCGGTGAGTTCGGGGACGGTACTCTCCGTTGGGTCTAGTGTCACCATCGTCGAGTCGTTGGGTCCCCATTATGTGCAGGTTCCTAACGTTGTTGGCGATGCTCTCAACACAGCGGAGTCGACGCTACAAGACCAGGGTTTTACAATCGGCACAGTGTCGGCACCTTTTGGTGGAGCGATCGTCCAGTACCAGAGTCCTGGGGCCGGTCAGAGTGTGCTGTATGGAGCTACGATTAACCTACTGGTCATCCCCTAACAGGTCTCCTGGAATGTTTTTGATAGTTCGTAGCTTCTACAATGAGAACAAAGAAGGGCGGTTATGCCGATGACAGAGTTTGACATGTCGATGGTTGAGGGGTTGAGCCGCTACGAGTTTTTGAGCCCGGCTTGGCTTGAAGAGTTCCGCACGATCACCGAACGATTGAACATCGAGCCGTTGCGAGTGGATGTCGCGCTGCGGATGAACCAGATTATCTCGGGTTGTCCGTTCCAGGATGAGCCATTGAAGGCATTTCTTGATACCTCGTCAGGCGTTGTCGCGCTTGACTTGGGCGAGCTAGATGACCCGGATCTCACCGTATCGCTTGATTACGAGACCGCCAAGGCGCTCTTCGTCGAGTTCAACCCGCAGCGAGCCATCGAGTCATTTATTGCTGGCAAGATCCTGGTGACTGGGGATATGACCAAGCTGCTTGGACTGACGCAGGTCTTCGCCGGTCGCTCCGAGGACGATCCAATGTCGGCACTCATGAAGGCGATCACCACGTAGGACCGCCATCGTGGCTGGATAGCTCCTCGGGGCAGGGATCCTTGACGCGAGGTCTAGGCTCTGGAGCATGACATATCGGATCGATCAAGCGGATGTTGCCCACATCGCGCACCTCGCTCGTCTCAGGCTCAGCGACGACGAAATCGAAGCGTATCAAGGGTCGTTGTCGCGGATTCTTGAGGTGATTGCGGTGATGAATGCCGAAGACCTCTCGGGTTATGCGCCGATGGATCACCCGTTGGAGACGGTGAACTTGTTGCGCGAAGATCGTGTTGCACCTGGTCTTGAGCGGGCCTCGGTTCTCGATACCGCTCCCAGTGCCGAGGATGAGTACTTCCGAGTCCCTCGGATTCTGGATGCGCCATGAACGATGAGATCTTGGACTGGGGAATCGCTGAGCTGCAGCGTCGCCTCGATGACCGGCAGGTTTCCACTGTCGAGGTCCTCGGAGCCTATGAGGAGCAGATAGCAATTCAAGAGCCGGAGGTTGAGGCCTTCTTGGCGTTGGATCTTGAGAGCGCCAAAGACGTTGCACGTCAACAAGATGGGCGCAGGGCGCGTGGTGAAAAGCTTGGACGCCTGGCGGGTGTGCCAATTGCGCTCAAAGACAATCTTTGCACCATGGCCTTCCCGACCACGGCGGCCTCCAAGATCCTAGAGGGGTGGGTGCCTCCCTATGACGCCACTGTCGTGGAGCGATTGCGTCGAGATGACGGCATCATGCTTGGTAAAACCAACCTTGATGAGTTTGCGATGGGCTCGTCGACTGAGAACTCAGCCTACAAGATTACGCACAACCCCCATGACCTTGAGCGGGTTCCGGGCGGCTCCTCGGGAGGATCAGCCGCTGCCGTAGCGAGCAGGATGGCCCTCGTTGCGCTCGGCTCAGACACCGGTGGTTCGATTCGTCAGCCGGCGGCACTCACTGGCGTTGTGGGTTTCAAACCGACCTATGGACGAGTCTCGCGCTACGGTCTTTTGGCGTTCGCTTCCTCACTCGATCAGATCGGCCCCCTCGCTGGAACGGTCGAGGATGCAGCCATCGTGGCTGAGTGTATTATGGGCCACGATCCACGGGACGCGACGTCGTTGCAGGAGGGGTCGCCACGACTGGTGGAGGTGCTCGGCGAAGGTGTCCAGGGTCTGCGCGTTGGTCTTGTTACGAACCTCTTGGCCACCGCGAGCCCCCAGGTGAAAACTGGCGTCAATGACGCGATCGCGACACTAGTCAAGGCGGGTGCTACGGTCGATGAGATTACCCTTGAAGAGCTCGAGTTCGGTCTTGCAGCCTATTATGTCGTGGCCCCAGCTGAGGCTTCGTCGAACCTAGCGCGTTATGACGGAGTGCGTTATGGGCTGCGCGAGCCCGGAGCGACGGTGGAGGAGATGATGATTGCGACGCGGACAAAGGGTTTCGGGCCCGAGGTGAAGCGACGTATCATGCTCGGTACCTATGCGCTCTCAGCCGGGTATTACGACGCCTTCTACGTCACGGCCCAACGGGTTCGAACCTTGGTGCGCGCGGCGTTTTCTCGTGCCTATACCTCCTTTGATTTGCTGATCGCGCCGACGTCGCCGACGACGGCTTTTCGCATCGGTGAACGCTCGGATGATCCCGTTGAAATGTATCGTTCGGATGTGTGCACCATACCGTCCAACCTTTCGGGTGATCCTGCGATCTCGGTCCCGGCGAGGACCGATGATGATGGGTTGCCCATTGGGGTGCAGCTGCTTGGCCCTGCGCTGTCGGAGCCGTTATTGTTCCGGGCAGCCTCTGTGATCGAGGAGGGACTGCGTTGAGTTCACGAACTATCGCCGGGCCAGCCAAAGGTTGGGAGTACGTGATTGGTCTTGAGGTTCACACGGAACTCAAGACGGTGACCAAGCTTTTTTGTGGCTGTCCGAATGCTTTTGGGGAGGAGCCAAACACCTCGATCTGCCCAGTGTGTTTAGGGCTTCCAGGGAGCCTTCCGGTCATGAACGCCCAAGCGGTCGACTTTGCGATCCGCGTCGGACTCGCACTCAATGCGACGATCCAGCGAAGTCAGTTCCATCGCAAGAACTACTTCTACCCTGACATGCCCAAGGATTTTCAGATCTCCCAGTATGACGTGCCAATCAACGCTCACGGTCGGCTCGAGCTGCCATCAGGCGCGGTGATCGGTATCGAGCGCGCCCATCTCGAGGAGGACACTGGCAAGCTGGTGCATCGAGGGGGACATGGACGGATCGAGTCCGCTGAGTATTCGCTCATCGACTACAACCGTTCGGGCGTTCCACTCCTCGAGATCGTCTCCGCCCCTGATATCCGTGACCCTGACGAGGCGAAGGAGTACGTCGGCGAGCTGAGATCCATTCTTGTCGCCGTCGGCGCCAGCGACGGACGAATGGAGGAGGGCTCCTTGCGTGTCGACGCCAACGTATCGGTGCGCCCCATCGGTGAGACCACCTTCAGAACTCGGGTTGAGATCAAGAACCTCAACTCTCTCCGTTCACTGACGCGTGCGTTGGAGTACGAGGGGCGGCGGCAGGTGCAGCTTTACGAAGATGGCGAGACGATGCTACAGCAGACGCGGTTCTGGGACGAGGCTCGCTCGGTGACCGGAGCCTTACGCATCAAGGAGGAGGCGAACGACTACCGTTACTTCCCGGAGCCTGATCTCCCCCCGGTTGCACCGGATCCATCGCTGATCGAGGAGCGCAGGTCACAACTTCCCGAGCTGTTGAGCGCTCGGCGTGCGCAACTGTACGCGTTGGTTCCTGACCTTCGAAGCGACCTTCGTGAGACGGTGATCGCCGATGCGTGTTGGCCCTACCTTCGGGCGGCCCTTGATGCTGGCATCACGCCGAGCCGGGCGGTTGCCCGTTGTGCCAACGAGCTCACCGCGTTGTTAGCTGAGATCGATGCGTTGAGCCCAGAGCGCTTTGTTGAGATTCTTGGCCTTGAAGATCAGGGAACCCTCGGGGCATCGCAGGCCAAGATCCTGCTCCGGGAGGCCAATGACGACGCAAAGCCAATCGGTGACCTCGTCGTCAAGCTTGGATTCACCGCCAACGATGCCTCGGCTATCCAAGCAATGGTTGCCGAGGTCATCAACTCTTGCCCCGAAGAATGGGCTCGTTATCGTGACGGTGATGAGAAGGTTGCTGGGTTTTTGCTTGGCCAGGTGATGCGCCAACACGGACGGCAGATTTCGGGGGCAGATGCTCGCAATGCGTTGGTCGCCTTGCGCGAAGAGGCGCACAGCGACGAATCTTGAGGACGCTCAGGCTCCGCGCTGCCAGCCAGTGCTCAAACCGATGAGCGCAACGTCGTATCGATGGGTATGAGCTTGGGTGTAGGGCTGAGTGGCCAGGGAAGCTTGTGAGCAAGGCTACAGTGACACTAGTGCGACGGCTGACCAGCGTCAATCCAGAGTGACGATGATCGATGCGTTGTACTGAGTGTTGACGCGAGGCAACGAGGCCAACAGCGGTAATCAAACAGCGATAATTGGGCAAAAGACCAATGCGGCAATAAGGGGAGAGGGTGGCATGAGCGAGACACGATCAATCAGGATTCGAAGTCAAGAGGTTACCGAGGGGGTGCGCCGTGCTCCGGCGCGAGCGATGTTGCGAGCGGTCGGGCTCAACGACGAGGACTTTGCCAAACCACAGATTGGCATCGCATCATCGTGGAACGAGGTGACCCCATGCAATCTCGTACTTTCAGATCTGGCACAACGTGCCAAAGCCGGCGTGCGCGCGGCTGGCGGGGTTCCCTTGGAGTTTGGCACCATCGCCGTCTCGGATGGCATCTCCATGGGGCATGAAGGTATGCACTCGTCACTGGTGTCTCGCGAGGTCATCGCCGACTCGGTGGAGCTCATGATGCACGCCGAACGATTCGACGCCATGGTAACCCTCGCCGGCTGTGACAAGTCGCTGCCGGGGATGATGATGGCCGCTGCTCGCCTCAACCTTCCTTCGGTGTTTGTCTATGGAGGGACCATCCTCCCGGGGCGCCTCCATGGGGAGACACTCGATCTTGTGAGTGTCTTCGAAGCGGTCGGGGCCCATGGAGCTGGAACCATTGACGACCAGCGTTTACTCGATATCGAGCGTAATGCCTGCCCGACCAAGGGTTCATGTGCCGGCATGTACACGGCGAATACCATGGCTTCCGTGGCGGAAGCACTCGGACTGGCCCAAATCGGCTCAGCCTCGGCGCCGGCGGTCGATCGACGTCGCGAGGATATCGCTTTCGAGGCCGGTCGAGCAGTGATGAACCTCTTGGCCCAAGACATTAGGCCACGACAGATCCTGACCAAGGAGGCGTTCGAAAATGCCATCGCCGCCGTCATGGCCCTCGGGGGGTCGACCAATGCTGTTCTCCACCTGCTCGCGATCGCCTACGAGGCCAAGGTGGAGTTGACCCTCGATGACTTCAACCGTGTCGCTGCGCGGGTGCCTCACCTGGCTGATACGAAGCCACATGGTAAGTATCACATGACCGATCTCGATCGCATCGGCGGCATTCCAGTCGTTCTCGGCGAGCTACTTGAGGCGGGACTTTTGCATGGTGACTGCCTGACGGTCACTGGACGGACCATGGCTGAGGAGCTCGCCATCTACGATCCGCCACGACCCGATGGGGAGGTGGTGCATCACCTCGATCAGCCGCTGCACGCGGTTGGAGGTATCGCCATTCTGAGGGGGTCGTTGGCGCCGGCGGGCTCGGTTGTGAAGGTTGCCGGTCTCGACCAAGAGCACTTTGATGGCAAGGCTCGCGTCTTCGATCGGGAAGAGGCGGCACTCGATGCGATTCTCGCCGGCACCATCGAGGCCGGTGATGTGGTGATTATCCGTTACGAAGGACCCAAGGGTGGTCCGGGGATGCGTGAGATGCTGGCAGTGACCGGCGCGATGAAGGGTGCTGGTCGTGGCCACGACGCGGCGCTCATCACCGATGGACGTTTCTCGGGGGGAACCCATGGGTTTTGCATCGGGCATGTCGCCCCGGAGGCGGCTGATGGGGGACCGATCGGCCTCGTGCGTGATGGGGATCGTATCGTCATCGATGTGCCAACCCATTCGATCGAACTCCTTGTCGACGACGAGGAGCTCTCGAAGCGTCGAGCGACCTTTGTGTCTGCCCCACCTCGTTACACCGAGGGGGCATTGGGCAAGTATGCGTTGCTCGTGAAAGGAGCAGAAATCGGTGCCGTAACTGGCGGATAGCGCCGTGTGCTGGCTATGCTGGCACCCATGATCATTCGACGCGCGCTGGTGGTACTCCTTCGTTAGGGCACGGCTCTTCGTTGCGTCGTGCCCAAGACCTCCCGTACCGGGAGGTCTTTTCGTATCTACGCATATGAGATGGTGATTCCTAGAAGAAGCCACAGGCGCATCGTTGACGATGAAGGAGGCGATGATGAGATTGACGGGAGCGCAAGCGCTGATCAAATCCCTGGAGATGCAGGGAGTCGAGACGGTTTTTGGTCTCCCTGGTGGAGCGATTCTACCGGTGTATGACCCGCTGCTCGAATCCCCAATCCGTCATATCCTCGTCCGTCATGAGCAAGGTGCGGGTCACGCGGCCGAAGGCTTTGCGCAAGCGACCGGACGGCCTGGGGTCGCGATCGTCACGAGCGGACCAGCGGCGACCAACATCGTGACAGCGGTGGCGGACGCGTATGTGGACTCCATCCCCATCGTGGTGATCACCGGGCAGGTCGCAACGACGTCGATCGGGACTGACGCCTTTCAAGAGACCGATACGACCGGTATCACCATGTCGGTGACCAAACACAACTGGTTGATCACCCAGGCTCGGGATATCCCTCGCGTGATCGCGGAGGCGTTCCACGTCGCAACGACGGGACGGCCGGGGCCGGTCGTGGTCGATTTTCCAAAGGACGTCGCCAACGACACGATGGAGTGGTACTGGCCACGTCGACTCGATCTCCCCGGATATCAGCCGACCGTCAAGGGCCATCCCAAGATGATCGAGCAGGCAGCGGCTATGATCGCGAGCGCGTCGCGACCGGTCATCTACGCAGGAGGGGGGCTCATCCGCGCCGGTGCCGCGTCAGAGCTTGGGGCGCTTGTCGAACGCACCGGCATTCCCGTGGTCACGACTCTCATGGCCCGCGGGGTGCTGCCCGACTCGAACCCGCTCTGCTTGGGGATGCCAGGCATGCATGGGAACTTCACTGCCGTGACCGCGCTACAGCAGTCGGATTTGGTGATTGCCCTTGGGGCGAGGTTCGATGATCGGGTGACGGGCAAGGTCGATGCCTTCGCGGCCAAGGCGCGGATCATCCATGTCGATATCGACCCCGCCGAGTTGGGCAAGGTCCGTCGACCCGATGTGCCGATCGTAGGTGATGTCAAGTCCGTGATTCCCGAGATCGTTCGGCATCTGCCGTCCCAAGGTCGTGACCTCTCAGGGTGGTTGGCCCAGCTCGACGCTTGGCGCGAGCAGTATCCATACTCGTATGAGCCGTCGTTGCCTGGAGCGCCGATTAAGCCTCAATACGTGGTGGAGCGTCTTTCGGCGCTTGCACCTCCGGATACGATCGCCGTTTCAGGGGTTGGTCAACATCAGATGTGGGCATCCCAATACTTTCGCTTCGAGTCCCCGAACACCTGGATCAACTCGGGCGGACTGGGCACCATGGGTTTCGCGGTCCCGGCGGCGATCGGCGCCAAGGCCGGTCGTCCACGGAGTACGGTATGGGCTATCGATGGCGATGGGTGCTTCCAGATGACTGCCCAAGAGCTCGTGACCGCCACTGCAGAGCGTATCCCGATCAAGGTTGCCATTCTCAACAACGGTTACCTTGGCATGGTCCGCCAGTGGCAGGAGATGTTCTATGAGGAGCGCTATTCGGAGGTGTTCCTCTCGCCGGACCTGCCCGATTACGTCAAATGGGCGGAGGCGATGGGTGCGGTGGGCTTTCGAGTCGATCAGGTCAGTGATGTCGATCCGGTGATTGAAAAGGCCAACCAGATCGATGATCGACCGGTGGTCATCGATTTTCGGGTGGACACCTTCGAGAAGGTGTACCCGATGGTGCCGGCTGGAGCGCCCAACGATGACATTGTGTTGCCGCCCCATCAGCTCAGGGGGCGATGATGGCCGAACGTTCCTCCAATCTCGTGCCGATTGGCTCGATCCGCCCTCACGCTGGTGGGCGTCATCACATCTTGAGCGTCTTGGTGGAGAATCGAGCCGGCGTGTTGGCCCGCGTCTCGCTGCTCTTCTCTCGTCGTGGCTATAACATCTATTCGTTGGCGGTGGCCCCGACGGACGACGAGCGCTTCTCGCGGTTGACGATCGTCGTGGACGTGGAGACGGTTCCACTCGAGCAGATCACCAAGCAGCTGCATAAGTTGATCAATGTGATCAAGATCACCGAGATCGATCCTGCGGATGCCTTGGAGTATGAGTGCATGCTCGCAACCATCAACGCCGAGGCCGGTGCACGCGCAAAGGTGATGGAGCTCGTCGAGATCTTTCATGGAGAGATCATCGACGTCTCGCTTGACCGGCTGACCGTCGTGTTCGCGCTCTCGCCAGAGAAGCTCGATGATGTTGAAGCCTTCCTGGCCGAATTCGGCCTGATCGAGCTGCAACGAACCGGTAGGATTGCACTGAGCAAGCTGCCAAAACCAACGCGAAGACCGAAGAAGGGAAGAATTTCATAAATGGCTCACATGTATTACGATAAGGACGCTGACTCATCGATCATTAGCAACACTCGTGTCGCTATCATCGGCTATGGTTCACAAGGGCATGCCCATGCACTCAATCTCTCCGATTCGGGTGTCCAGGTGCGGGTTGCACTTCGGCCTGGCTCGGCCTCAGGACAGAAGGCCTGGGCGAGTGGACTCGAGGTCTTGTCGGTGCCTGAGGCGGTGGCCTGGGCTGATCTGATCATGTTTCTCGCTCCTGACACGGTGCAAAAGCAGATCTATGACGACGAGGTTGCTCCCCATCTTCGTCCGGGCCAGACCTTGGGTTTCGCTCATGGGTTTAACATTCGTTACGAAGAGATCGCCCCACCCGAGGATGTGACAGTGATCATGGTGGCCCCGAAGGGTCCTGGACATCTCGTTCGCCGAACCTATGAGGAGGGCGGTGGGGTCCCATCCTTGATCGCAGTGGCCAACGACCCCCAAGGTACTGGTCATCAGCTTGCGCTCTCGTATGCCTGGGGCATTGGGTCGACCAAGGCCGGTGTCTTGGATACCACTTTTGCCGAGGAGACGGAGACCGATCTCTTTGGAGAACAGGTGGTTCTCTGCGGTGGTCTGAGCGAGCTGATCGTCGCGGGCTTTACCACGTTGGTCGAGGCTGGCTATCAGCCTGAGTCGGCGTATTTTGAGTGTTTGCATGAGATGAAGTTGATCGTCGACCTCCTCTACGAGAACGGGCTCGCTGGGATGTGGTTTTCGGTCTCGGAGACTGCAGAATATGGTGGACTCACCCGAGGCCCACGTGTGGTCACCGAAGCCACCCGGGCAGAGATGCGGCAAATACTTGCCGAGATCCAAGATGGTAGCTTCGCCCGCGAACTCATTGACGAGATGGCGACCGGTCGGCCCCGTTTCAATCAACTTCGGGAACAGGCCAAGGGTCAACCGGTGGAGCAGGTGGGTGCGACACTGCGAGCGATGATGCCATTTTTGTCGACGAAGTCGAAGATCACCGAGGTCTCCGGGGGCTAGCGTCGTGCGCGACTGGCGCAAGCCGGTGTTGTGGGGGGTCGTCGCTCTGGTGGTCTTTGTCGCCGTCCTCGACCGCGACCTCGACCGGGTCGTCTACTCCCTCCCTATCGCGGCTCTTGGAGGCGGCTTGTGCGCCTTCGTCCTCGCTGGGGTTGCCTTTAGTGTGGGGTCGCGATGGTCAAAAAGCGTGGCGTTGCTCGTCGGGGGTATCACGGTCGTCTATGCGGCCGTCGCTTGGTATGCCCTGCGTCACCAGGATCTCATCCACACGGGCGTTGGTCCGTGGCTCCTGGGCGGCCTCGGAGTTGGGGCGGGCCTGGTTGCCTTCAACCGAATGGGCGCGATCGCGGTTCCCGTCGATGTGGCGCTCGGGGTGGTGACGCTGGCATGGGTCGTCCTGATCGCGACGGGTTCGGGGATTGGACTACAGCGCGATGTGGCCGGACTGGTCGTGGGTGCTCATGCTCTGGTGGCCTCCATTATCGTGGCGATCGTTGGTATCGCCTTGTTGCTTGTGACCCGATGGATCCCGAGGAGGGGTAGAGCCAAGCGGCCTGACGGCCGTTTTCTCGATCGATCGTTCGTGCTCACATCGCTGCTCCGGTATCCGGGATTGACGTTGGGGGCGACGAGCGTGCTGCGCGCGGATCGGCGTACTTGGCTTCGGATCGCACTCGGTGCGGTGACCATCATTCCGTTGGGGATTGGACTCTCGGAGGGCCTGTTGTTCCTCGGACCGTTGGTGGCAGCTTTGGGCAGTTGGCTGGGTTGGGAACTGACGTCGATCATAACGCCATTGGTGAGTGCCGAAGGGATACTTGGGGTCTTGCCACGGACGCGTGGATCCTATGGACGCCGCGTTTCGGTGGTGCCGATGCTGGCCGCGTGCGTGCTCCTAGGGGTGGCGATTCTGATCGCATGGCGAGTGAGTTTTCTTGCCGGGTTCGCCACGGCAGCGGTGATTGCCCTGGGCTGTGGGGTCGGATTCGTCGGAGCTGGCGTAGCGCTTCGGGTGATTGTGAGTGATCGATCGCTGGCAATGTCTCGCTGGATCACGAGTGTCCTCGTCGTTGGCCTTGCGGGTTGTGCCCTGGCACCGCTGGTGCAACTCAACAACGCCTTTGGCGCCCACGGGCTGTTCTTTGAGTACACCATCACGGGTACCAGTTTTTCGATCGTGGTGGGTGTCGTTGGGATCTCCTTGATGAGCTGGTGGAGGGGGGAGATCCGTGACTCCTAAGGCCGTGCTTGAGGTGCAAGGCTCCATGCCTGTTGCTGGAGAAACCCTTCGTCTTGGAACCTGGAAGCTGGCCGAGGGTAGCGTGATGCGCTTGGTGGGTGCTCCAGCTGAGCTCATCGCCAAGGCCTTTCTCGGCCTCGAACCGGCAGCGCAGATTCGGATGGTGGGCGCAAAGGCCGGCACTCAAGAGGCCCGAACCGTCTCCGCCATTGCATTCGCCGACTTTGAACCGATCTCGTCCCTAAAGGTGTTGGAGCATCTGGCGCTCGCCGTGCGTATTGGACCGCCGCGTCTTGGGAAGGTACCGCCGTTTCGAGATGTGCTCGATGAGGTGGGGCTTGCAGCCTGGGCAAATACACCAACTCGGGAGTTGACCGGCGAGGGCCGACTCCAACTCTCGCTCGCGATGCTCCTGGTGCGCTTGCTGCCGGTTTGGGTTCTCGCGTTGCCCCCTGCATTTGATCCTTCAACTCAGGTTGTAGTCCGTATCAAGGAGGCGATTGCCGCCGGTGTGGCGGTCGTAATGGTGACCGATGCCGAGGCACTGATCGGGCTGGCATCCCAGACGCGTCGACTCGAGCTACGACCAGCACAAGATTAAGAGACGGTTACGACCAACCCTGACGGTCCGGGGGCCAGCTATGCTCGTTGCAAAGCATGAGGAGGCAGCATGATAACCACGCGAATTCGACAACGTAAAGCAGCAACACGTACCCAGCCAGCGCCGGATGGCCGCCCTCGTGTGGTCGTCGTGGGTGCCGGTTTTGCCGGGCTCGCCGCAGTCGAGGAGCTGGCGAAGCTCTCGGTAGAGGTGACCCTGGTGGATCGGCATAACTTCGCAACTTTTCAACCTCTCTTGTATCAAGTGGCAACCGCGGGGCTGAATCCGGGAGACATCGCCTTCCCGATCCGGACCGTGATTCGGTCGATGGCCAGGACAAAGTTTGAACAGGGTGAACTCGCGTCGATCGACGCGGAGCGAAAGTTTATCGTCCTCGAGGATGGCCGGACGTTGGATTACGATTATCTCATCCTCGGCGTGGGTGCCACTGCCAACTATTTTGGCATCCAGGGGGCTCGGGAGCACTCGCATGCGATCTACACACTTGATGAGGCACTGGATGTCAGGAATCATGTCTTTCACCAGTTCGAGCAGGCGGTTGCGCACGGCGTGCGTGACGGTGCCCTCACCTTCGTCGTGGTTGGGGGAGGGGCCACTGGTGTCGAGCTAGCCGGTGCGATCGCAGAGCTTGCCCATCGCGCACTCTACACCGACTACGTCAGCCTCAACCCAGATGATGTAAAGGTCATTCTGATCGAGCAGCAGTCACGTCTCCTCGAGGCGTTCGACGAGCGCCTCTCGGAATATGCCCGCAGGGAGTTGCGCACGCGCGGGGTGACGGTGTTGTTAGAGGAGACCGTGGAGGCGCTCGAGCCGGGTGTCATCTTGTTGCACAGCGGCCGCGAGATCCAGAACGGACTCGTGCTCTGGGCTGCTGGAGTGGCGGTACCGCCCGTAATCGGGCGCCTGGGTCTCCCTACCGGCCGAGGAGGACGGCTGATGGTTGGTGGGGATTTGAGAGTCATCGGCTCTGAATCGATCTTCGCGGTTGGCGATGTCGCACTCGCTTCAGATCCAAGTGGCAACGCGCTACCCCAGCTGGCACAGCCGGCGATTCAGGGTGGTCGCCACGCAGCCCGGCAGATCGGGGCGCTCGCACGCGGCGAGACCACCTATCCATTCCGGTATCGAGACAAGGGAACCATGGCGACGATCGGGCGTCGCGCCGCTGTCGCGGAGATCGGCCACGGTATTTGTCTCAGTGGCACCCCTGCATGGCTTGCCTGGCTCGGCCTCCACGTCGTCACGTTGTTGGGGTCACGGAACAAGGCGTCGGTGATGATCAACTGGACGTGGCACTACATCTCCTGGGGCAAGGGCCCAAGGGTTATTCTTGGAGGGTGAGCTCCATCTCGGTAAATGCGACCAAGCGGCGTAGCGCCTGATAGTTGTGACTGACTCCTCGAAAGCGATCTTGGCGGATGCGCAGCTGTTCTGAGGTTGCACCACCGAGATAGCCAAAGTGTTCGAGAACGAGTTCGAGATCGGCCCGTATCGGCGCTCGGCCAAGCTTGCTGGCGTGTGCCATCGCACAGGCGACGACGCCAGCCTCGATGTCGGCAGGCTGCTCGTTGCCTAAGGCCTGGATTCGGTCAGCAAGGCCGGCATAGAGCGATAACGCGTAGCCCTGGTCGGGGCCTGGTCGGCCATTGAGCTGGCCCTCGGCGAGTCGGCGACCGGTTAACTCCGCCGGACGCTCGAGCGCAAGCTCGACGGGGTTGACCGGTTCCGCCCAATAACGCGGTGCCTGTTCTGCTTGGTTGAGCTCGACCATATCGGGTTGACTCATCACCCTCTCCCTTCATGTGTGATTAGTTTTCAAAAGGGCCAGCACGAAGCCCTCGGTAAGCGCGGAAAACGACGCCTCGATGATGTTGGTTGATACGCCGGTGGTTGTCCACTGAGCCTCTGGATCGGAGAAGTCGATGAGTACCCGCACAACGGCATCGGTGCCTCGCGAGGTATCGAGGACCCGTACCTTGTAGTCGTCGAGCCCCATGGACGTCAGCTGTGGATAGGTTGACTGGAGTGCTTGGCGTAGTGCTTGGTCGAGGGCGTGCACCGGACCGTTGCCCTCAGCGGTCGCGATCACTCGTTCGTTGGCGATCTGGATCTTGACGGTGGCTTCCGTCAAGATCTCGGCGCCGCGGTAGTCATCGGTGGCAACTCGATAGGACTCGACGGCGAAAAATGACTGCTGCCAGCCGAGCGCTTGACGCATCAAGAGCTCCAGCGATCCATCGGCTACCTCAAAATGGTACCCTTGATGTTCGAGATCCTTGAGCCGTTGCAGTAGCGATGTGGTTGCATCGTCGGTGAGCTCGAGTCCGAGCTCTGCGGCCTTGATGATCAGCGTCTGGCGACCTGCCATCTCTGATACAACAAAGCGCGTATGGTTTCCAACCAAGCTTGGGTTTACATGCTCGTAGGCATCGCTGCGGCGGGCGATGGCGCTGACATGGAGACCAGCTTTGTGAGTGAAGGCTGACGCCCCAACATAGGGAGTTTGAGGAGGGACCGGCAGGTTGGTGATCTCGGCGACATGGCGGGCTGTTGAGGTGAGCAGCTCAAGATTTTCGGATGGAATCGTGGTGATGCCTTGCTTGAGTGAGAGTGCGGCGATGATGGGGATGAGATTGGCGTTGCCGGTTCGCTCGCCGTAACCGTTCAGACATCCTTGGACCTGCGAAACTCCATGGTCGACCGCGATCAGCGAGTTGGCGACGGCGCACCCAGAGTCGTTATGGAAGTGAACGCCGAGCTCGATATCGACTTGATCCCTGACCTTGGTGAGGATCGCCCCCAACTCGGTCGGCAGGGTGCCTCCATTGGTGTCGCAAAGCACGACGGTAGCTGCACCACTCGTGGCAGCAGCTTCGAGCACAGCGAGGGCAAAGGCCGGGTTGTCTTTGAAGCCATCGAAAAAATGCTCGGCATCGAGGAGGACCCTGCGCTCATGTTGGACAAGGAAGGCGACCGACTCGCGCACCATTGCCAGTGCCTCCTCGAGCGAGGTCCGGAGGGCATGCACCACATGGTAGTCCCAGGCCTTGGCCACGATGCAGACATCGTTGACACCACTCTCGATCAGGGCTTGCAGGTTTGGATCGCCTCCAACGTCGGCATTAGCCCGACGGGTCGAGCCAAAGGCAACGAGTCGTGCGGTATGCAAGTTGAGCTCGGTTGCTGCACGCGCGAAGAAGGCGGCATCTTTGGGGTTGGCACCCGGCCAGCCGCCCTCAATGTAGTGCACCCCGAGGCTGTCGAGTTGACGGGCAACCCGGAGCTTGTCATCAACGGTAAGGGAGATTCCCTCCTGTTGTGACCCGTCTCGTAGCGTGGTGTCGTAGATGTCAACCGTGCGCAGAGGGGTTAACCTTTCGTATATTCGAGCCAATGATCATACGCCGGATCGTTGCCGGTCACGATCTCGAAGTACCGGCGCTGGAGCTCTTTGGAGATCTTTCCAGGCTCGCCAGTTCCGATCGGTCGGTCATCGACCGAGGCAACCGGGACGACCTCTGCAGCGGTGCCGGTGATGAACATCTCATCGGCGAGATAGAGGTCGGTGCGCAAGAGCTGGGCTTGACGTGTCTCAATACCCATGTCGCTGGCGATCTCAGTGATGGTACGACGCGTGATTCCGGCCAGCGCTCCTGAGGCATCTGATGGGGTGATGAGCACATCATCCTTGACGATGAAGATGTTCTCCCCGGTGCACTCGCTGACGTAGCCATGGCCTGAGAGCATGATCGCTTCGTCATAACCGGCCTTGATTGCTTCAGCCTTGGCGAGGGCGGAATTGATATAGCCACCGGTGGTCTTGGCGGCTGGTGGGATGATGTTGGGATCATGGCGCTTAAAAGAGGAGATCTTGGCTCGGATTCCCTTCGCGAGCCCCTCTTCACCGAGATAGGCGCCCCATGGCCAGGTGGCGATGGCGACGTCGGTAGTGCCAGTGAGTGGGTTGAGCCCCATCTCCCCGTAGCCCAAGTAGGCGATCGGTCGAATGTAACACGACGCATGTTCGTTGTCCGCGACGAGTCGTTTGGTGGCTTCAATGAGCTCTGCGGGAGCATACGGGATCTCCATCATGAGGATCTTTGCAGACTCGTAAAAGCGATTGATGTGATCGGTGAGGCGAAACACCGCTGATCCTCGGGGTGTTTCATAGGCTCGGATGCCTTCGAAGACCCCGTAACCATAGTGGAGGGCATGCGTCAGGATATGCACCTTGGCGTCCTCAAAGGGTACTTGTGACCCATTCATCCACACGTATTTCATCGGTTGTATTGGCATTATTTACTTACCCTTTCTCCATAAAAATCACCTATCGCTGCTGTCTTCGCCCTTGGCGGCGGCATGACGCTAAGTGCTTGCTCAATTCGCTTGGCTACGTCAGCCTCGCCTAGAAAATCTAACATCATGGCCGCTGATCGAATCGCTGCGTATGGATTGGCCTCGCCGGTCCCCACGCGGTCGTGAGCGGCCCCATGGACTGGTTCGAACAGCGATGGGCCATGCCTCTCGGGGTTGATGTTTGCCGACGCGGCATAACCAATCCCTTGCGATACGGCGGCTGCTAAGTCGGTAAGGATGTCACCAAAGAGATTGTCGGTCACGATGACGTCATATCGTCCGGGATCCTCCACGAAGTAGATGCAGGCGGCATCGACATGGTTGTAGTTCGTGATGACGTTTGGGTACTCCGCCGATAGCTCTGCAAACGTTCGATACCAAAGGTCACCGGAGTAGGTCAATACATTGGTCTTATGAACCAGCGTGAGCAGCTTGCGAGGCCTGGACTGGGCAAGTTCGAAAGCGAAGCGCACGGCACGTTCAACGCCGTTGCGGGTGTTCACCGACCCCTGGGTGGCGACCTCAAAGGGAGTACCTTGACGGAGAAGACCACCTTCGCCAACGTAGGCACCCTCGGTGTTCTCCCGGATCACGATCATGTCGACCGGCTTGTGTGTCGTGGTGATCGATGGGTCGAGCGTGAGAAACGGACGCTGGTTGATGTAGAGGTCCAGCGCAAAACGAATTTTGAGGAGCAGACCGCGCTCAAGGATGCCCGAAGGAACCGTCGTTGAACCGATCGCCGGACCGATGGCGCCGAGCAGGATGGCGTCGAAACCCCTGAGTTCGGTCAAGGTGGCGTCGTCGAGCACCTCGCCGGTGCGCTCGTAGTGGGCGGCCCCGAGGTCGAACTCTTTGGTCTCCAACTGAGCCCCAGCGGCGCGCGCAACCTTGAGCGCCTCGTTTGTGACTTCTGGACCGATCCCGTCGCCACCAACGACGGCTATACGATGTTTCATCGACACCACCGCATCATCGCCACTGCCTTCCTGCCATGTGCACCACTACCGCCCTATCTTCACTGCGATCAATCGAAGTCGCTCGTCCGCCGCCATGAGCTCCACTGCTCGCGAGCTACCCGATCATTGTAGGCTGTCCTGGCCAAAATCTGAAATCATCGTGGATCGGCTCGTGGGTTCGACGTACATCTTGGGCGTGGCTACCGTGGGGCAAGCAGGTTTGTCGGTAGCCAGCGACTCCCAAGGGAAGGCGCTAGAGTGTCTTGCATGACCGAAACTACGATCTCTCAGGCGACCTACGATGCCCTGGTCGCTGAGCTGCAAGAACTGACCACAACTGGTCGCATTGAGATCGCCAAGGCTATTGAGTCGGCTCGTGCGTTGGGTGATCTAAGCGAAAACGGAGATTATCACGCCGCTAAAGATGCACAAGGCAAGATGGAGGCCCGTATCCGTCAGCTGGAAGCCCTACTCGAGAGCGCCGTCGTGGTTTCTGATGATGGCGCGACAACCGACACGGTGCGTCCTGGCCTCGTTGTGGCGCTGCGCTACGAGGACGATGATGAGGTGAGCGAGTATTTTCTCGGGTCGATCGAGGAGCGACACTCAGGGGTTGACATCGTCTCACCCACCTCTCCACTCGGGCAGGCACTCGTTGGTGCAGGCGTTGGAGACTGGGTGCAATACCAAGCGCCGGGTGGACTCTTGAAGGTTGAGGTAGTAGCGATCCGAACTGCGTAGATCGAATGGACATCGATCCAATTGGGGAGATCCAACTGGTGAAAGGTTGACCGGTTAGGGAGTTCGTGCTCTGGTAGACGGTGTGCATTGAGTAGATGTTGACTGTGAGGCTACGAGGTGCTAGGGATGTCCCGTAATGGCTACGGTGACATGATGGCTACGGTGACATGGTGATGACATCGTGATGGTGGGGTCGTTCTACGTTGTAACGTTACGGTGATCGGACTAATGATGGAAGTTTGGACGCAGGCTGTTTCGATCAGACCTAAGAATGGGGGCGATGAACGATGGTAGTAGCACAGACGTTGGCTGAGAAGGTGTGGGAGTCGCATCTGGTCGACCAGGGAGCACCTGGGGAGTCGGATCTGATCTACATCGATCTCCATCTCATCCATGAGGTGACCTCGCCTCAGGCATTTGATGGGCTGCGTATGGCCAAACGCCGAGTCCGGCGCCCTGACCTTACCGTGGCGACAGCCGATCATAACGTTCCTACCGAACACATCGATCGTCCGATTGAGGACCCCATCAGTGCCAGGCAACTCGAGGTTCTGGCCAAAAACTGTGACGAGTTTGGAATCCGATACTATCCAATGGGGTCACAGGGCCAGGGGATTGTGCACGTGATCGGCCCAGAGCAGGGGTTGACGCAGCCGGGCATGACGATCGTGTGTGGCGACTCACACACGGCGACCCATGGTGCCTTTGGTGCCCTGGCATTCGGAATCGGGACATCGGAGGTTGAGCATGTCTTGGCGACGCAGACGCTCGCGCAGGTAAGACCGAAGACTATGGCAGTGACGGTAGAGGGAGACCTTCCAGAGGGTACCTTTGCGAAGGATCTGATTCTCGCCATTATCGGTCAGATCGGCACCGGGGGTGGTATTGGGCATGTGATCGAATACCGGGGTGAAGCCATCCGCAAGCTCTCGATGGAAGCCCGTATGACCGTTTGTAACATGAGCATTGAGGCCGGGGCGCGAGCAGGGATGATCGCGCCGGATGCCACCACCGTGGCCTTCCTTGCCGGTCGTGAGTTTGCGCCAGCCGGGGAGCTCTTCGATGAAGCAGCAAAGGCGTGGGCTTCGCTTGCTACAGATGCCGACGCTGTTTTTGATCGTGAAGTCCATATTCAGGCCTCGGCCCTACGACCACAGGTGAGTTGGGGTACCAACCCATCCCAGGTGATCGAGATCGATGGCGTCATCCCAGACCCTGACCACTACGCGCTCGCTCCCCAGCGAGAGGCAGCGAATCGTGCGCTCCGCTACATGGGCCTCACCCCGGGCACCGCGGTGCGAGATATCCCGGTGGATGTGGTGTTCATTGGGTCGTGCACAAACTCGAGGATTGAGGATCTCAGGATTGCCGCCACGGTGCTTGAAGGTCGTTCGGTCGCCCCTTCAGTACGCACGCTCGTTGTCCCTGGATCCCGACGGGTCATGGAGCAGGCAGAGGCTGAGGGGCTTGACGCTATTTTCCGTGCAGCGGGGGCTGAATGGCGCGAGCCTGGGTGTTCGATGTGTCTCGGGATGAATCCGGATCAACTCATGCCGGGCCAACGAGCGGCCTCGACCTCAAATCGGAACTTTGAGGGTCGCCAGGGGCGAGGGGGGCGCACCCATCTGGTTTCGCCAGCCATTGCTGCCGCGACCGCTATTCGTGGTACATTCAGTACGCCACATGATTTAGCCTAGGATGACCTGGCCTAGGGGGCTCGTTGGGGAGGCGTTCGGTTCGCGAACGCGACCCCCAGCGTTCATGGCAGAGGTTTTGAGACGGGTGCGTTGGTCGAGGTTGATCACCACCGAGGTGATGACTAACAAGAGATACACCGCAGAGATGGTGGGTACGAGCAGAAGGGAGGGCGATTGATGGAGCCGATCACCGAGTTACGTGGGCATGCGATGCCACTGGCAATTTCAGATGTTGATACCGATCAGATTATTCCGAGCGAATGGCTCAAGCGTGTTGAGCGCACCGGCTTTGGTGAGGGTTTGTTCTCGGAGTGGCGCCAAGATCCGGGGTTTGTGCTCAACGATCAGCAGTTTGCGGGCTCGACCATCCTGATCGCTCGGGAGAACTTCGGCGTGGGATCCTCACGAGAGCATGCGGTATGGGCCCTGATGGATTACGGGTTTCGAGTGGTTATCTCGCCGCGGTTTGGCGACATCTTTCGTAACAACTCACTCAAAGTTGGCCTATTGCCTGTGGAGCTAACCTTGGATGAAGTGCAACGGTTGCTCGATCTGGTCGCCGAGCGGCCAGGAACCCAAATTTTGGTCGACCTTAAGAGTCAGCGGGTAAGCGTTCCTTCCGAAGGGATCGAGTTTCACTTCGCGATCGACCCAACGGCCAAGGCGCGCTTGCTAGCCGGCCTGGACGAGATCGGCATGACACTGACCAAGGAAGACAAGATCGCTCGGTTTGAACAGCACCGTGCTCCATGGGCGCCAAGCGTTGTCGGTTGACGGGTTTGGCTTTCAAGCCCCAACCGTTGTTGGTCTAATCGGCGTCGCCCTTACACCGTGTGCGGGCGCGCCGGAGCGTCGCGGTGCGATGTTAACAGCTCAAGGCTGGCCGGCCGTGAGCTGTTACGAAGCTCGATAGCGTCAGAGCTGACCGACGATAAAGTCGATACACTGTGTGAGCGCCTCGACGTCGTCGGGGTTGATCGATGGGAAGAGCGCGATACGCAGTTGGTTTCGGCCCAGCTTGCGGTAGGGCTCGGTGTCGACGATGCCGTTTGCTCGCAAGGTGGCGGCGACTGCCTTGGCGTCGACGTTGTCGTCAAAGTCGATGGTCGCGATGACCGGCGAGCGCAAGGCAGGATCGGTGACGAAGGGGTGTGCGTAGGTGGCACTCTCTGCCCAGTTGTAGATCGTGGTCGCTGACTCGGCCGAGCGCTTAGCAGCCCAGGCCAACCCACCGTGTGAAAGCACCCACTCAAGCTGAGCGTTGATGAGGTAGAGCGTGGCAATCGCGGGGGTGTTGTAGGTTTGATTCTCGCGACTGTTGTCGATGGCGATCGACAAATCCAACATGGTTGGCACGTATCGACCTAATGCGACGGTCTCGACCGCTCGAGACACTGCTCTCGGGGAGAGTAGGGCGATCCACAGTCCTCCCTCGGAGGCAAAGGCCTTCTGTGGTGAGAAGTAGTAGGCATCGAAGACCTCAGGGTCGACCGGTACAGCGCCGGCGGCTGAGGTGGCGTCCACCAAGACCAACGCATCGCCGCTTGTGGGTCGGGTGGGGGGAGCGAGGACACCGGTTGAGGTCTCGTTGTGGGTCAACGCGTAGGTGTCGATGCCATCAACCTCCTCGATCGAGGGGCAGGAGCCATAGTCGGCACTTACTTCTTTGACGCTGTCGATGAACGGAGCCTGGCGCGCGGCCGCCGCAAATTTGGACGAGAACTCGCCGAAAACCAGGTGTTCGCTCGATGACTTGATCAGCGAATGGACGGCCATGTCCCAAAACAATGTCGCACCCCCGTTGCCGAGGACGACTTCATAGCCGTCGGGAAGTCCAAAGAGCTCGGCCATCCGCTCTCGGATGACGCGAACGAGGTCCTTGACGGCCGGGCGACGATGTGAGGTGCCAAGGAGCGTGGCTTGGGTGTCGGCGAGTCCCTCAAGGAAGAACGTTGGGATCTTCGAGGGTCCTGACCCAAAGCGGCCGTCGGAGGGTAGCAGATCGGGGGGTAGGGTAATGTGGGAATTCGCGCTCATTGTCTCTCCAATCTGAAAGGTAAATTACCATGGTTCAAGGCCGGGTCTCTGCACGAGTCGAGCAGCTCAATGAGTCTGCAACGCTTGCGATCGACGCGAGAGCCAAGTCCATGCTAGCTGCGGGAGTCGACGTGGTGAGCTTCGCTGCTGGAGAACCGGACTTCGCAACCCCCAACTTCATCGTCGAGGCTGCGGTGGAGGCTGCGCGTGATCCTCGAAATCATCACTACACGCCTGCTGCCGGACTTGGGGAGCTTCGGGAAGTGATCGCTGAGCGCAGTGCCCACTTGAGCGGGCTGACAGTGGATCCTCGCCAGGTCGTGGTGACCAACGGTGGCAAACATGCCGTGTACTCGACCATGATGACTCTTCTTGACGACGGCGATGAGGTACTCATCCCGGCCCCGTATTGGGTCACCTATCCTGAGGTTGTTCGCCTTGCAGGAGGTATCCCGATTGCCGTTCCTACCGATCTGGAGACGGGTTTTAAGGTGACGCCGGCGTTGTTGGCTCAGTACGTGACCCCTCGAACCAAGATGCTCATTCACGTCTCTCCCTCGAACCCTACCGGGGCGGTTTACTCCGAAGAAGAGACCGCGGCATTGGCGGATTTTGCCGATCGTAACGGCCTATATGTGGTGAGTGATGAGATCTATCAACAGCTTACCTACGGGTTTGCGAGCGCGCCAGCGATTGGAAGTTTTGCTAGTGATGCGTTGGCCGAGCGCTTGGTGCTGGTCAACGGTGTTGCAAAGACCTTTGCGATGACTGGCTGGCGGGTCGGGTGGGTCGTCGCCCCGACGGATGTTGCTGACGGAGTCATCAAACTACAGTCACAGCTGTGCTCGAATGTGGCCAACGTGTCACAACGGGCATCGATCGCTGCGTTGCGTGCCGATGCGAGCGAAACCCAATACATGCGTGATGCGTTTGCCCGTCGACGTGAGACGATCGTGACGTTGCTCTCGGCCATCGAGGGTGTTGACATCATGTGGCCACAGGGTGCATTCTATGCCTTTCCGTCAGTTCAGGGTATTCTCAAAAAGGAGTTTGACGGAGAGCCAATCGGCTCTAGCTATCGCCTCGCAGAGCTCTTGCTCGAACATGCAAAGGTGGCCGTCATTCCAGGTGAAGCCTTTGACGCCCCTGGATACCTGCGTCTGTCGTACGCCCTCGCCGATGAGGGAATTGTTGAGGGGATCGGTCGGATTTCCGCCTTCGTCGCTAGACTCTAGCCAACACCTCATACTCCATTGTCGAAGCTTGGATTGGTGCTCTAGTTGAGTGTTGGGCAGTGCCTGAAAACCACGGCCCATGATCAGGGCCCGGTCTTCAGTGATTGGATTGGTTCCCCGGTGGGCATTTCAAAGGCGAGCGGTTTGGACTATGTCGTGTGAGCAATGTCGCTTGGGCACAGTATCGCGTAGGTGCAGCGTCGCACGGACGTGGTGTTGATAACCAACCATAGCAATGATCATCTACTGAGAAGATCTCATAGACCAACAGAGGAGTATGTGTGGCTACCATCCTGGTGAGCGAGGTAATAGCAGATCGTGGGCTTGATATCCTACGCGGGGCAGGGCACGAGGTGCGCGTCGCCCTTGACCTGTCGCCCCAAGAGCTTATCGAAGCCGTTCATGACGTTAATGCGATCATCATTCGGTCGGCGACAAAGGTTACAGCTGAAGTGATTGCCAATGCACCGCACTTGGTCGTCGTTGGCCGAGCTGGCATTGGACTTGATAATGTCGACGTTGAAGCTGCCACCCAGGCGGGGGTCATGGTGGTCAACGCTCCGCAATCGAACATCATCTCGGCTGCTGAACACACCATGGCGCTCCTGCTTTCGCTATCACGCCAGATCCCCCAGGCACACGCGAGTCTGACGGCGGGGACTTGGGCCCGGTCTTCATTTGAAGGCGTCGAACTCTATGGCAAGACGCTCGGCATCGTCGGTTTGGGCAGAATCGGAGCGTTGGTGGCGCAGCGGGCACTGGCCTTTGGCATGACACTCATCGCCTACGACCCCTACATCTCCCAAGAGCGGGCCAAGAAGATGGGCGTTGAGCTCACCTCGCTCGAAGATCTGGTCGCAAGGGCGGACTTTGTGACCATCCATCTTCCTAAGTCCAAGGAGACCAAGGGTCTTATCGGCAAGGAGATTTTGGCCCAGGCGAAGCCTGGAATCCGATTTATCAACGCTGCGCGTGGCGGCATCATCGATGAAGATGCCCTCTATGCGGCGCTCGTTGAAGGAACAGTTGCCGGAGCTGCGCTCGATGTTTTTGCAAACGAGCCACCGACCGGCTCACCGTTGCTTGAACTGGATTCTGTTGTCGTTACCCCGCACCTTGGTGCCAGTACCGAGGAGGCCCAGAACAAGGCAGGTATTACGATCGCCGAGCAGGTACAGTTGGCGCTCGCGAATGAGTTCGTACCGTTCGCGGTCAACGTGAACGCCGCTGAGGCCTCTCCCGAGGTGCGCCCCTATCTAGGTCTCGTGGAGTTCTTGGGTCAGTTCATCTCCTCCCTGACGGGCGGACTCCCTGGTGCCCTCGAGATCGAATACCAGGGAGGGCTCGCGCACGAAGACACCCGGCTGTTGACGCTGTCGATCTTAAAGGGGATCTTCTCGGTGGGACTGAATGAACCGGTTTCCTACGTTAATGCCCCCCAACTGGCATCGGAGCGTGGCCTTGAGATTCGAGAGACCACCGTCGCCAACAGTCTGAACTTCCGCAACCTGGTCGTCCTGCGCACTCCAGAGCATGTGGTTGGCGGAACGTTGGCAGGAGCAACTGGTTCTGAACCGAGAATCGTGCTGGTGGACGGTCACTGGGTGGAGGTTCCTCCAGCGGCTTCGATGCTCGCAGTTCGAAACTTTGACCAGCCCGGCATGATTGGTGTAGTCGGTAAAGTCCTTGGCGATGGAGGCTACTCAATCGTTTCGATGGCGGTATCGCCGAGGGTGGATGATGGTACTGCCTTGATGCTCCTGAGTGTTTCTCGACCCGTCGAACCGGCGGTAATCCAACTCCTTGAGGGGAATGCAGGTATTATCTATGCGAAGTCGGTCGGGTCTGAGCCGAGTATCGATTAGGTTCGTGGACATATGAGGTTTATGGCCAACACAGGACTCCTTCTTAGGTAGGGCGATCACCACCGGTGATCGCCCAAGACCCTCTTGATCGCTGATCAGAGGGTCTTTTTGTTTCCTGAAGACGGTTGGGTGCCGCGAACTAGCGGCACAGCTAAGCAAGATCGAATAGATAAGCAAGATCGATACGTGACGACAGAGAAGCGACGTATCACTGGTCGTGGCTGGTGGTACCTATGGAGCAATAAGGAGTGACCATGGACGAACAGGTGATTATTTTTGACACGACCCTTCGTGATGGCGAGCAATCGCCTGGGATCTCGCTCGACGCCCTTGAGAAGCTTGAGATTGCTGAACAACTTGCGCGGCTTAACGTCGACTACATCGAGGCTGGGTTCCCAGTGGCATCTCAGGGTGATTTTGAGGCGGTCCAAGCCATCGCGCGTCGGGTCCAGGGGCCAACGATTGCTGCACTATCGAGGACCCAGCTCCGTGATGTCGATCGGTGTTGGGAGGCGCTGCGCGACGCTGAGCAGGCGCGCATCCATATCTTCATCTCAACATCACCGTCGCATCTGACCCATATGTTGAAGATGACGAATGCGACGGTGCTCGAAGAGGTCAAGGCATCGGTCGCACACGCGAGAAGTTGCACCGATGATGTGGAGTTCTCCCCCCAGGACGCGACTCGTACTCCTATCGAGTTCCTGTACGAAGTCTTGCAGGTGGCCGTCGACAACGGAGCTGGCACTCTCAATATCCCCGATACGGTTGGTTACGGGATTCCCGCTGAATTTGGTCATATGATTGAAGAGGTACGTCGCAATGTTCGTGGTGACTATGTCATTTCAAGTCATTGCCATAACGATTTGGGCTTGGCGACCGCCAATTCACTGGCTGCCATCGCTGGCGGGGCACGCCAGGTCGAGTGTTGCATTAACGGGATTGGTGAACGCGCAGGCAACGCAGCACTCGAGGAGATCGTCATGGCACTGCGGGTACGCGCCGACCTCTTTGAGGGACTCGGAACACAGATTCATACAGAGGAACTCGCCAAGGCATCTCGCCTTGTAGCCAGATTGACTGGTTATCCTGTGCAGTACAACAAGTCGGTCGTCGGTCGTAACGCCTTTGCCCATGAGTCTGGTATACACCAGCATGGCGTGCTTGCCGATCGAAGTACGTACGAAGTCATCGACGCGACGAGTGTTGGCCAGCAAGGATCGCAGATCGTTCTCGGCAAGCATTCAGGCCGCCATGCCTTTACCTCGACCTTGCGTGACATGGGCTTTGATCTCGCTGGCGATGCGCTCAACGCGGCATTTGAGCGCTTCAAGGAGATGGCTGATCGTAAGAGCGAGATCACCGCAGCAGATCTCGAGGCGATTGTCGCCGATGAGCTCGGCATGACGGTCGCCGAGCGTTTCGAGTTGCGATCGCTTTCAGTGGCGGCAACGTCAGGAGAGCCCGCTCACGCAGAGGTCGCTGTTATCAACGACGGGAAGCTAGTGACCGCTAACGCTGATGGCAATGGCATGGTTGATGCGATCGGGAAGGCGCTCTTGGAGGCGACAGGCATGACAGCTCAGTTGACTGGGTTTACGGTCGCATCGGTGACAGGGGGGGTTGACGCACTTGGGGACGTGGTCGTCACGCTGCGCAGTGACGATGTCGAAGTGTCGGGTCGTGGTATCTCGACCGATATTGTGGAGGCGTCTGCACGGGCGTACCTCAACGGGTTAAATCGGCTGCTGCGGGCTGGCGAAAAGGCGTCGAATACCGAGACGCCCTAAGCCGGATGAGCGATCGTCAACGATATCGTTGGCGTCTCGGACATGAGAGGGCCACCGGCTGGCAGCGGGACGCTATCTTGCGAGACGCCGGGAGCCATGAGTTGTGGCTATGGGTGGCCAAGAGATCGTGTGAAACTACGAAATCTTAGCGTACATGGACGATGCTGCTAAAGAACTGGCGGGTGAGAACCTACGGCCACGGTGACCGACTGCGTGGGAATCTCCGACTTCGTATGAATGCGCCAACCGGATGGACGCTACCGAGGCCCAGCCACGATTCAGGGTCATGGACCAGGTCGGTTGAGCTCGGGGGGGAGGACTCGAACCCCCAATGACAGAACCAGAATCTGCAGTGTTGCCAATTACACCACCCCCGAAGGTCCTTTCGATCCTAGCAGTCATCTGCTGATCAACTGCCATTAATCGGCGGTTTCGACCGACAGAATCAACTACGTCGGCGAGGGCAAATCCTCGAGTGCATCGAGGAGTGCTTGTATCCTTGCAAGACATTCGTCACGCCCCAAGATCGCCATCGAGCTAAAGAGTGGAGGACCAACTGGAGACCCCGTGATGGCTAGACGGATCGGTGCTTGGAGCTTGCGGAGGCTAGTGTCTAATTCGTCGACAATCGTTCGTACCTGTGCTTCGATAGCTTCTGGAGTGAACGGGTCGATGGTCGTGAGCGCGGTGGCTACGGCACTGAGGTAGGCGTCGTCCCCGGCTCGGAGCCGGCTGGTGAGGTCAGAGTAGTCGGGAGAGAAGGTGAAGAGGAACCCGATCATCACCGGCAACTCCGACAGTGTCCCGATGCGGGTCTGCACCTCCGGCAAGATCTGGGCGAGCCGCTGATCGGCGTCAGGGTTCGATGCGATGAGTGCGCTGACGAATGGGCGCGCAACATCAGCGAAGTTGGATGGCGAAAGCGACGCCAGGTACGCCTTGTTGAAGTGGAGCAAACGCTGCTCGTCGAAGAAGGCGGGCGAGTGGCCGACTCTCGCAAGCGAGAAGGCTTCGATCAGCTCGGTCAGGGTAAAGAATTCCCGATCATCGCCAGGGTTCCAGCCTAAAAGCGCGAGATAGTTGATCATTGGTTCGGGAAGAAATCCGAGTTGACGATAGTCCTCGACGGCCACGCGGTCGCGGCGTTTGGAGAGCTTTCGACGCTGCTCGTTGACGAGGACAGGAAGATGCCCAAACTGAGGCAGTGGGCTTTTGAGCGCCTGGTGGAGGAGGACAGCCTTTGGTGTCGTTGGTAGGTGTTCCTCGGCACGGAGCACGGTCGTGATAGCGAAGTCGATATCGTCGATGACGTTGGCCAGGACATAGAGGGGCGCAAGGGTGGACTTGAGGATGATGAAATCCTCGATGGAACCATGAGGAAAAATCACTTCACCTCGTATCAGGTCGTTGACAACGACCTCTCCGTCAGGCACCCTGAAGCGAAGTGCCCGACCAGGACCCTGGGCGAGCCTGCGCTGTCGACAGTAACCGTCATACCCGGGCGGAGTGCCTGGCGCCTTGCGGGCTTCAACCGCGTCGCGGGTGCAGTCGCACCAATAGGCCAAACCGCGTTCGAAGAGATCGAAGGCGATCTCTTGGTAGTGACCGATGCGTGAGGATTGGCGAATTGGCCCCTCATCCCAGTCGAGCCCGAGCCAACGAATGGCACGATAGATGCCATCGACCCATTCTTCCCGATTGCGCTCAGCGTCGGTGTCATCGATCCTGAGCAGCATACTGCCACCCGATTGGCGGGCGATCAACCAGTTGTAAAGAATCGTACGCGCGCTTCCGACGTGGAAAAACCCTGTCGGCGACGGCGCGAACCGAACCCTTTCGGGGGTAGACGGACTCAATGGATGCTCCTTCGCAGGTCAGCTAAGACGATCATCCTAGTCTCGCCATAACGGCTAGGGTCTAGTCTCGCCACCGTGGCTAGGGCCCGCATTGGCTGTCAGTTGTACTGGTAGAATCCTCGACCAACCTTGCGTCCCAGGAGGCCTGCCTCGCACATGCGTGACAGCAGGGGCGGTGGTGCGTACAGCGGCTCTTTGAACTCCTCGTAGAGGGATTGGGCGACCGCCATGGTGGTGTCCAACCCAATCAAGTCGGTCAGTGCCAATGGCCCCATTGGATGGGCACATCCGTCAACCATGCCGGTGTCGATGTCCTCGGCGGTGGCGAAGCCGGATTCGAACATTCGGATTGCCGAGAGAAGGTACGGGATGAGGAGGGCGTTTACGATGAAGCCGGCTCGATCCTTAGACTTGATCACATGCTTGCTGAGTTGCCCACCAGCAAACTCATGCGCCTGCTGTTCCACCTTAGGATTCGTCATGAGCGACGTCACGACCTCCACGAGTGGCATGACAGGAACCGGGTTAAAGAAGTGAATCCCCACGACCTGCTCTGGACGTTGCGTAGCCATGGCGAGCTTCATGATCGGAATCGACGAGGTGTTGGAGGCAAGCACGGCTGTCGGGTCCTCGACGACGGCATCGAGGCGTCGAAAGACATCGAGCTTGGTAGCCTCATCCTCGATTACTGCCTCGACGACCAACTCTCGATTGGTGAGCTTATCAAACGATGTCGTGACATCGATGCGGCCAAGGGCATCTGCCCGAGCCTCCTCGGTGAGTTTTCCTGAACGGACTCCCCGATCCAGGGATTTGGTGATTCGAGCAAGCCCGGCCCTGGCTGCAGTGTCATCGGCTTCTACGACGATTACGTCAACGCCGTTGCGCGCCGCTACCTCAGCGATGCCCGACCCCATGAGTCCAGCGCCGACAATTCCCAAACGATGAATCACTACTTGCCTCCTAAAACTTGTCGGGCCACCACAATTCGTTGCACCTGGTTGGTCCCTTCGTAGATCTGGGTGATTTTGGCATCACGCATCATGCGCTCAAGTGGAAAGTCCTTGGTGTAGCCATAGCCGCCGAGGAGCTGTAGCGCGTCAATCGTTGTCGACATAGCTACATCAGATGCGAACATCTTGGCCATTGCTCCGTATTTGGTCAGCTGACCATCTGGGTCATCGTCGATGAGCTGACACGCCTGATACACGAGGCCACGAGCCGCCTCGACCTTGGTGGCCATGTCGGCCAGCATGAACTGGATGCCTTGGTTGTCAGCGATGGGACGACCAAACTGATGCCGATTCTTGATGTAGTCGGCGGCGTAGTCGATCGCGCCGGTGGCGATTCCAACCGCCTGGGCGCCAATGGTCGGCCTGGATCGATCAAGGGTGCCCATGGCGATGTAAAACCCTTGGCCCTCTTCGCCGATGCGGTTCGCCACTGGGACACGTACCTCGTCAAAGGTGACCTCGCCGGTAGGGGAGCCTCGCACCCCGAGCTTCTTCTCGAGCTTGGCGACCTTGACGCCCCAGTCGGCCTCGACAAGAAAGGCGGTGATGCCACGGTGACCGGCCTGGGGATCGGTCTTTGCGAAGACGGTGTAGGTATCGGAGATGCCGGCGTTCGTGATCCAGTATTTGGTTCCGGTGAGCACGTAGGAGTCTCCGTCACGCACTGCTTTGGTCGTCATGGCGGCGACGTCGCTGCCCGCATCGGGCTCTGACAGGCAATAGGAGGCCTGTGCCTCACCTGCAGCAACTCGTGGCAAGTACTTGTTCTTCAACTCTTCGGAACCCCAGTAAATGACTGGAGTCATGCCAAGTTTCGAGATCAACATCGTCAACGAGGTGGAGGCACAAACTCTGGCAAGCTCCTCAACCATGATGGCATTGGTGATCGAATCGGCACCAGCACCACCATAGGCTTCAGGAATTGCGAGTGCCGGTAGCTCCATCTCTTTGCAGGCTTCGAAGCTCTTCCACGGGAAACTCGCGGTCTCATCGACCTCTTGTGCATGTGGAGCGATGCGGCTTTCGGCGAAAGAACGGAGAACGGAGCGAAATTGCTTGTGCTCGTCACTGAGTGCAAAGTTTGTCATGTATCTATTGTGCACCCTTATTGGAAGTTCTGCCACTTTGTGGCGACACCTTAGGTTCTGCCCAGCAGTGCCGATAAGGGTGAAGGAAGTTTCGTTCGTAGGTCTATCGTTGACGTTGTGTGGTGTCGGTGGTTGTGTGCGCCACCAAGGAGCTGAGGTATGGAGGTTAATTCAGGGGTTGGATCAGGTGCTGGACGAGGGCAGCCTCGCAGTCCTGGACCCGTGATGCAACCGCGCCGTGCCCCGGGGCGAGTAATTAAGGCACTTCGCCAGCTTCTGCCAAAGCTACGAGAACTCATCGAGGCTGACCTCAGTGGCTTTCATGAGACTGACCCCACCGAGGTGGATCGGATCGCTCAGCTCATCACCGAGGAGTTCATACGATTATTCTCTGAACATCGTGTCGATTACAGTGTGATCGCGCGGATTGGCGACCTTCACCTTCGCATGAGCATACGACCGATGTGGATCGATCAGGTCTACACGCTGTATCGAACCGAACTCACCGGGGTACTTGACGCCGATGAGCTCGCGCTCCTGCTCTTGCACGAGAAGGAGCTCCTTGCCACCACTGGCGAGACGAGTATGCGGCTTTGGGGTGCCAGAGAGGCTCTCCAACAGACGATCGTCGAGGTTGCCAACCTCTTTGATCGCTACGTGCAGATGCCCGAGTCGCAGTTAATCGAACAGCTGGTGGAGATGATCCAGCGCGCGACGCAGGCACCCTTAGTTTACGTTGCAACCGCGGTAGGGACACGAGCGACCGACTTTGGTGATCAGGTGACGATCGTAGCTGCATCTGGTCCGGCCGCTGACTACGCGGCCGGACTCGATCTTCGTACCGATGTCAACGATCCACGTGGCCAAGGTCCGGTCGGGATCGCTTTGCGCGCTGGTCAGGTGACTTTAGGCTCCATGGCGATGGAGGCTCGCTTTCGGCCATGGACCGAGGAACTCGAGCATCACGAGCTCGGTTCGGCTATTGTGGTGCCCTTTACGATCTCGCTGAACCGTACCGGGGCCCTGGCGCTCTATCGACGAATATCCGACCCGGTGCCGGTCGATATCGAAGACATGATGGGCGCGCTTGGATCAGAACTCAACCGCCTTTTTCGTGCGCGCACTGCCTTTGCTCATACCCGGTTGCTCGAATGCATCGCTGGAGCAAAGCTGGCGTTGCAGTCGGCGATGACCACCGAGTGGACGGTCATGATGCGCGATCTCGCTGAAACTTTGGTGGGTGAGACATTCATTCGACAGGCGTGTTTGTTCCGGCTTGACTCCGCCAAGAAGACCCTAGGGTGTGTTGGTGTCTGGGGCGAGCTCGGCCAAGAGGCCCGCGACGAGCTCTTTGCTCTGGAGATTTCGGTACTCGGAGACATCGAGAGCCTCGGGCCCTCAGCAACATGTTTTCGTCTCCAGCGAGAGCTGATCACCAACGGCCTAATACGACGCAGTTTGGATCGCTACGACCTCACTGAGATGGCTGCCCTCTTAGCCAACGGCAGCGCTGTCTTGCGTCTCCCTGTGGTTATCGGGGGGCAGAGCCAGGGTGTGTTCATCTTTGCTATCGACGATCAGGCAGATCAGGGGATTGGCGAGGACGTTGTCGTTGCCATGGGCGAACTCGTTCGCCAGGCGATTGCCCGCGTTGAGCACAATCGTTCCGAGTGGGAAAATCGCTGGTTGAACAACCTCACGTTGACCGTGCTACAAAGCGCATCGATCATGGTTTCGGCGCAGTCGGAGGTCGAGCTCCTCCAGTCGTTCTGTGAAGTGCTCGTCACCGAAAGCGTGTTCACCTCTTCTTGGGTGGCGGCCCCGAATCCCACGATGAATCGCTTGGTTCCGATGGCCAGTGCCGGTCGCGGTGCCGACGAAGTCGGGGCGCTGCTGGTTCCAATTGACCTTGTCGGCGATGGGCCGTTGGCGTTACGGGCTATTCGGACCGATTCTGTGGTATGGAATCAAGATGAGCTTGCAGACGCCGCAATCAACCCCTGGCTGGATTTTTTACAGACATTTGGTTGGAACTGTGGTGTATCATTGCCGATTCACAAGGATGGGCAGGTCGTTGCTGCCCTGACAGTCATGTCCCAGGTGACAAATACAGTGACGCCAGCGGTCGTCTCCCTTTTGGAGACGGTCGTAAAGATGATCGAGCAAGGCATTGCTGATCTCAACCTCAAGCAGGCGCTCGAACGAGAGCGTAATATCCAACGCATGGCAGCCCGTACTGATATGCTGACGGGTCTTGATAACCGGCTTGCCTTCGAGGAGAAGGTTCGCCACCTCTTGGTGTCGGGACGGGAGGTCGCCGTGGGTATCTTGGATCTTGACGGATTCAAGGAGCTCAATGACACCGCGGGACATTGGGCGGGTGATAAGTTCCTCGAGTCATTGGGGTCAGGCCTACGTACGCTCGTGGTGGGTGATGACTTCGTCTCCCGTCTTGGAGGAGATGAGTTCGGATTCTGTATTGCCGATGGAGACTATCGAGGCATCGACGATCTCGTCGAACGAGTCATGGGACTCGTTGCTGACGTGGGCGAGGAGTTCCGCATCACAGGCTCGCTCGGTTGGGCGATGTCGGTGACCGATGGGCGAGACTATCCAAGTCTTCTCGCTCACGCCGACGCGGCGCTCTATGCGGCCAAGGATGCGGGCAAGGCGCGATCGTATCTTTTTGGTGGTATGGTGGCCCGTTCCATCGAGTTGCGACGCCAGGTCCGTGATCGGTTGCCGGCCGCAATCGAGAGCCAGGAGCTGCACTTTGCCTTACAGCCAAAAGTCAGTGGCACGACCGGTGAGGTAGTCGGAGTGGAGCTTCTCATGCGTTGGGATGGAGTGCCACTCGAATCGGTCCTCAAGGAGGTGAAGAGCGATCCGGAGCTGGCACGATTGCTCGGTAACCACGCGATCCGATCAGCCCTCGAGACACACCACAGGCTCGTCGCCGCAGGTTATCCATCGGTTAACGTTTCGTTGAATGTCACCCCCTCACACTTTCTCTCCAGTCATTTCCCGGCAGACATTGCGTTGTTCGCGGCCGAGGAGCCTTGGCACTTCACGATCGAAATCACTGAGGACGTCGCTCTCGATGACTTGGCTGCCGCTCGCTCGATGATCAACATGTTGCATTCGGTGGGCGTTGCCGTTTCGGTCGACGATTTCGGAACTGGCTATGCGTCGCTGAGCAATGTAGCGCTGCTCGATGTCGATGAGCTCAAGATCGATCGCTCCTTCATCTCACGCTTTGGAATGGACGTTAACTCGTTTGCCGTGGTGAGTTCTCTGAGCTTTCTCGCTCAAATCGCAGGGATTCGGGTCGTTGCTGAGGGTGTCGAGACGGTCGATGAGCTGTCCCGGTGGATCCGTCTCGGTGGAGATTTTGTACAAGGATATCTCTATTCGCGCCCGGTGGATTTTGACGCATTATTGGGCATTCTCGAACGAAGTGACCTGCTTCACCTGCCGTCCAAGGTCTTTGCCGTCGAGGATTTTCTGCTGCTTAACGATGCGCTAGTCGTCGGGCACCTCGATGGGGGCAGCGATACATCGTTACAGGAGTGTCCGTTCTTTGAATGGTTTACTACTCGTAGCTCCCGATGGGGTGATCTGTCAAACTTTGCGACGGCAGCGTTGGAACATCGAGAACTCCACCAGGAACACTTCGGTGTTGATGGCTATCATGCATTGGCGGCTCATTGGGCTGAGCTCGTGCGAGGGTTGAGGGAAGACATCGCAATACGGCTGGAAACACTGGGATAGGAACCCAGGGCTCTTGTGTGGAGTGCCCCACGCACCCGTTGCTGCTTTGCTAGGCTTAGATCCGTAAGGAGGGTCGATGACAAGCCAAGAGCAAGAGGTGCGAGCGGCAACGTTGCGCCTTGTCGAAGAACTGGATTTTCAAGTTGTTGGAGGCGTGGCCTTTCGTGGTGAGCAATACGATCGCGGACTCGCGTTCGTTCACCACCCAGTTGGGCTCGGAGGTCTCGGCTTGAGCCCCGGCCTTCAGGGGGTCGTCGATGAGACCCTCGCGGAGGCGAAGGTGCCCCCAGCGTTTGCGAGCAACCCGATCGGCGTCGGCATGGGTGCACCCACGGTCATGACCTATGGCTCCGTGGAGCTAGCCCATCGACTGTTGCGCCCGCTCTTTACTGGTGAAGAGATTTGGTGTCAGTTATTCTCGGAACCCGGTGCTGGGTCTGACGTCGCATCACTGGCCACGAGGGCCATTAGGGATGGTGATGAGTGGACGATTACCGGCCAGAAGGTCTGGACGACCCTGGCTCATGTGGCTCGTTGGGGTATGTTGGTGGCGCGGAGTGACCCGGATGTGCCAAAACACCGAGGCCTGACCTACTTTGTGCTGGACATGCACGCCCCCGGTGTTGAGGTTCGGCCACTCCGTCAAATCACTGGTGAGGCTGAATTCAATGAGGTCTACCTGAGCGATGTTCACGTGCCGGATGCGATGAGGCTTGGTGACGTTGGGAAGGGCTGGTCGGTGGCGATCACCACGCTCATGAATGAGCGGGCGTCCATTGGGGGCCTAGTCTTGCCGCGTAGCGGCGGCGCTATCGCAGAGGCGATCACGACCTTTCGATCGTTGGGTAGCCCCGTCGAGTCGCTTGATGAGCTGATGCAGTTGTGGTGTGGAGTTGAAGCGCTGCGGCTGACGTCGCTTCGAGCGGCCGCACAGCGACAGCAGGGCAACCCCGGTCCAGAGGGTTCCGTCGTCAAGCTGGCCAATGCCGAGCTGAATCAAAGGATCTACGAATACTGCGTCGACCTACAGCAAGGCGAAGCCTTGTTGTATCCGGACTATACCATGCGGCGTCCGGAGTTTGCCGGCGTCCATGGTGAGGTGCAAGCAAGAACGGCGACCCAAGCATTTTTACGCTCCCGCGCGAACACGATCGAGGGTGGCACATCAGAGGTCATGCGCAACATTTTAGGTGAACGTGTCCTCGGGCTTCCTGGCGAGCCACGCGCGGACAAGGATCTTCCTTGGTCAACGATCCCGAAGGGCTAATCGACCCTTGTCGCTTACACCAATCTCATCAACCCGGGCCAAGCTCGTCAGCTGGTGGTGGGCAGTTTGGCGAGGATGTTCTGTGTGTGTCATGAGTTCATAGGGCGTATCGCCTGACTGTTGTGTGACGAAAGTCCCTAAAAGTCGCGAGGTCACCTCCATAGGATGGTACCTAGAGCTACTCGAAAGATCTGGCTCTGTTGTTGGGTAGTCACGGCGCGCGAGCGTTAGAAGGGGTACCGCTATGAACGGTCATCCGATTGTTGGAGCGATTGTCAATCTCAATCATCCGGACCATTACATTCACTGGGGATTCATCTTGATCTCGATGGCGAACTTCATTGTCATCGTCATCTTGGTGGTGTTATTTATCCTTGCGATCAGCATTCCGTTCCTCAAGGGCAAGCCGATCAAGCGCAAGTCGTATCAGCCGGTTGCCGCAGACGGAGGAGACGGGGCTCCCGAGGGTTGGACTGGCCGTGGTCGCCACCTCGGACTCAAGTACCTTCCGCCAGACAAGCTGTTGCCAGATGGCCAACCGTCGTACGTGTCGTCATGGGTCTATGTGTTCGGGGTTTTAACCATCGGTGCTCTGATCATGGCGATCTTGAGTGGGATGGTGCTAGCGATTGAAGGCCCGACCTGGTGGCACCTAAGCGATATCGGTCACTTCGTCAACTCACTGCACCTCTGGTCGGTTGAGCTGTTCATGGGCTTCATGACGGTCCATCTTTGGGCTAAGTTCTGGATGGCAGCCTGGCGCGGCAAGCGATGGCTGACCTGGATGACTGGCGTGGTGGCTTTTCTGGTCTCCATTATTGAGTGTTTCACCGGCTATCTCTCGCAGACGAACTTTGATTCGCAGTGGATCGCCTTCGAGTCCAAAGATGCCTTCAACTCAGGTGGTATCGGCGCCTTCTTCAACGCGATGAACTTTGGTCAGGCGCTGATGCTCCACATCGTGTTGGTCCCGATCATTCTGATTCTTATCGTTGGGGTTCATGTGTTGATGGTGCGGATTCGCGGGGTTGTTCCGCCGATCGACGCAGTGCCAGCGCACCTCGGTGACGCTGGTGTTGTCGCAGCTTCGACGACCATGCAGCAGGCGAACGATGCTTCGATGGAGGTAGAACAATGAGTAAATGGAGCCAGAGCGAACGCAAGTACGGCCGTCCGTGGCGGGGGCCGCTTCGTCACTATGACATCTTGAAGGAGGCGACCATCGGGTTTGTCGTGGTGCTAGTGCTGGTCTTTATCTTGGCCATCACGTTCTCATCGCCCGACGTTCCGCCGGTCACAATCCAGTCATGGGCCAAAGCGCAACCAGCGGGGTTTGTCGATATCGCCCTGACCGAGTTGAACGGGACGAGTACAACTGCGACCTATGGACCGCCCTACAACACTGAAACGGGATCACTACAGTCCCTCGGTCCGGTCTCGATCCAGAAGTTCTTTGGCGTGAAGTACCCGATCAACACCGCCAAAGACTTCGTGCTCAACCCACTCGCCACGTTGCCGGACTTCCCTGCGCTGACGACCGCGATAGCCACCTATGAGCATGCATCACGAGCAACTGAGGACCGTTGGATTAGCAACTATCAGGCCAAGCTGAACAAGCTGCCCCTCAGCAGTTCGGCGGTCATCGGCAAAATGCCCTCGACTGGCCCTGTGCCCGTGCTGATGACGCACCTCCTGGCCATGGCTCAGTCTGGCGCACTCGATTCCCAGCTGTTGACGCAGTCGAGCTTTTTTACCACCAACTACACCAACCCAATCATGTTTATCGGTGACTCGGTAGTTGCGCAACCCAATAGTTACTGGAACAACCTCGTCACCGCTGATCATCTGCAAGGCGATCAATGGGGCGTCATGAATGAGACTGGTTCATGGCCAGGTCAGCCATGGATGTGGCTCTATACCATGTGGTATCAGGTGCCGCCGATGTCGACGTCGGGGAATGGCGATGTTGAGGTGCTGGCGATCATGACGGTCCTGAGCGTGGTGCTGCTGTTGGTCCCCGTGATCCCGGGGCTTCGTAAAATCCCAGAGAAGATACCGGTGTATCGACTCATCTGGCGCAACTACTATCGCGACCCTGAATTCACTAATGCGGAGGTCCCGGTACACAAGGCCTAGCGAGGTTGTCACTCGGTATCGAAGGTGCCCCCAGCGATTCGTTGGCGGCACCTTCGGTGCTGAAAGGTGCTTGACACCAAGAAGTGGCGACTTCTCAATAGCGAGCCATTAGAGTGGATCGAGTCTCCTTGAGGCCCCATCGTCTAGAGGCCTAGGACACCACCCTCTCAAGGTGGAGACACGGGTTCGAATCCCGTTGGGGCTGCCAAGCGTGACCTGCCAAGTTGCAGGTCATTGGCATTTTTGGCCTTCTTGGTGCATCGGCCCTGCGTTGTTGTGACAACGTAGCGATAGCAACACTGGAAAGAATGACGGTACGCGCGCCCCTATGGATTGCCTACGCCACCCTCTTGTGCTTGCCTTGCCGGCTCACCGCAGCGAAACCAGCCTGGTTAAGGAGGTCTGTGGTGTTTGGCTGTCCATGTCCAGGCGATGCATGGAGCGGCTGTGCAGCTGATTATTCGTTGATACCGGAGATGTTCGCAGATTGCAATCGTGTCCCCCAAAGCACAACGAGGGCAGCCACAACAAAGGTCATTGCCATCAAAAGGAAGGCGGCCCGAAAACCGCCGTCGGTGACGGTAATTCCGATGATGGCGATCCACAGCGCCCCTATCGACTGGGAGACGGTAAAGAAGACGCCAAAGGCGGCTCGTGACATGCCAGGCGGTAGGTAGTCGGCGAAGACTGTCTGGCGTAACGAGAGTTCAGAGTAGGAGAAGATGCCGATCGCGACCCCGACGAGCGCAAGCCCGAACAGACCCCGTCCGATCAGGACAAAGAGCATGAGTGCTGCTGCCCCAAGACCATAGTTGGCGATCAACACCACCTTGTGGTTGGTGCGATCGGCAATTGAACCCATGAGGATGGGGCCGACCACAGCTCCTGCGTAGAGCAGGGTCAAGATAACGGTGAGGCCTAAGGCCGACAGATGTAACGAGGTGTGAAGATAACCAGGGGTGTAGACGCCGACGATCCCGATACCCTGGCCCCCTGCGGCGATAGTGCCGGCAAGCAGCAATGCGAAGATGGGGCGCTGACGCATTAGGGATCGTAGCCGGCGCCAGAAGCTGTCCTGGGGTCCCTGATTCGTGGTATCGCTAGGCTCTTGCAACCGGTGCCAGGGAGATGGCAACCAGAGCGCGACGACCACGATGGTGGTGGCCAGAAGGATCGAGAGGGCCCAGAAGGCGGCACGCCAGCCGTAGGCAACGATGATGGATGGCATGATAAGAGGAGCTAGCAGCGCACCAAGGTTGCCAGCGGTGACGTGCCAGCTCAGTGTCGTTCCACGTTTGGCCGGATAGCGACTGGCCAGATAGGCCCCACCAACGGGATGTTGTGGCCAGCCCGAACCGGATTGTACGAGCCGACCTGCCATGAAGATGTAGATGCCGGGAGCGATCGCTGCGATTACCGCCCCGATCATCGACCCGATATTTTGGATAGTGAACAGCACGCGGGCCGAGGTCCGTCGTATGACCAGTGAGAGCGCCTGCAGCGCGCTTCCGACGATGGCGGCGATCGAGAGGAGAATACCCACAGTGGCATAGGTCGTGTGGAAGGCGATCAAGACGTACGGGATTGCAATGCCAAGGGACGCGATGTAGGCATGCTGTCCGGCGTGAGACCATCCGACGACGATGAGGTCTCGAAGACGCCGTCGATCGTCGTGTCGTGTCGAGGAACTCATATCGTTACGGGTGCGCAGACGCCGTTGGTTAGGCGCGAGGAGCGATCAGCTGGGGTCGATTGGCGATCGAGGAGGACCCGTGATCTCAATCGACGACCCGAGTCCGCTCAGGAGTGATCTCCAGAATCACTCGCTCTGATTCGATGTCGCCGGCAAAGGCTTGCCCGGTGTATTTTCGTGCGAGCTGTTCAAGCTGTTGGTCTGCAACGGAGCCGGTGATCGTGGCGGTCACCGCTCCTCTCACTTCCACATAATGATATGGGTTGTCGCGGTCCCACAACAGTACCGTCACGTTTGGCTGACGTGTGATGTTGTGGAATTTGGCTCTCCCCACCTCGGTGTTGATGAGGAGATGATCGTGATCGCAGTCGACCCACATGACCGACGATTGGGCTTGGCCCTGTGGGGTTAGCGTGGTAAGTACGGCGAAGTTTTGTCCGTGGGCGAGCTGTTCAAGGGCTGGATCGAGCATACCACTAGGATAACCCGAGGAGGTCAAAACCATGGCAGTTGTATGGATTGACGGATATCTTCACGATGCCGATACCGCGGGGGTTCCCATCGCCGATCATGGCCTGGTGTGTGGCGATGGTGCATTTGAGACACTGGTAGTTGTTGACGGTCAGCCGTTTGCTCTGACGCGTCACCTTGATCGCCTCGCTCGCACGGCAGATGGTATGGGTCTCCCCCTCCCCCCGATTGCTAGCCTCCGTGAGGGTGTCGTCGAGCTCATCGATCGTAATCGTTTGGTGACGGCTAAAATTCGGATCACCTACACCGCCGGCAACGCGGGCCTTGGCTCGGGTCGGCCGTTGTCCATGCAGCCAAGGTCGGTGATTGCAGCCGAGGAGATCACGCTGGAGCCAGCGAGTACAAGGCTTGCTCTCGCTCCTTGGCCACGCAACGAGCGTGGAGTGCTCGCTGGATTGAAGACCACCTCGTATGCCGAGAACGTTGTCGCCTTGGCGTGGGCCCTCGAACGAGGGGCTAACGAGGTTCTGTTCGCCAACACCGTTGGCAACCTCTGTGAGGGCTCCGGTTCGAATCTTTTCGTGGTTCGCGATGGTCGCGTCGTGACACCACCGCTGAGTGCAGGTTGTTTGGCAGGCGTCACCCGTGATCTCGTCATCGAGGGAATCGGTGCCGTGGAAGAGGATATCCCAGCCGCTGCGCTGACAGATGCCTCCGTTGCAGAGGTGTTCGTGACCTCCACGTTGCGGATGGTGCAAGGTGTCGCCGAAATCGACGGTCGCCGCTTTGAGGGGGTTCCTGGACCGATAACCCAGAAGGCACAGGGATACTTCGCTGAGCTAATGCGCGATCGAATGGACCCATAGAGGTGAGGTTATGACCTTTGAAGAGTTGAGTCCGCTCCAGCAGGCCGGGCCTGCTTCCGATGCCACGGTGATGCGCCTCTATGAAATAACTGGTTTCGGTGGCGGTGATCGCGCGAGTGACTTCATGGTGGCGGTAGGTGATCACTACGTCGGTGCTGTGCTGGCTCCACAGCTTTCGCGGCAATTGGTTGCTGGCGACGGATCCTCTCGGCCTCGGAGTGTGATTGGCGAGATTGGCGACCCTGAGGCCGTCGCAAGTGGACTCGCTTGTGGCGGGACGGTTCGCGTGATCGTACATCCATGGAGTTGGGTGAGCGACATGGTCCGATACCTCGTCGCTCGTCGCCCCTTCGCGCTGGTGACCCATGTCGATGCCGAACTGTGCCCGGTGTCGGTTACGGCCATCGGTCTTGGTGATCGAGTGGAGAGTCAGGCGGTTGACGCTGCGCTCGCCCTCTTGGCGCGAGGGCGTAGCGGCGTGAGCGTTGTTGAATTCGACGACCAGCGCTATCATCTCCAAAGCTTTGTGCCGAGCTCAAGACTGGTGGTTATCGGTGGGGGAGCCCTCGCCGGGGCGCTTTGTGAACAAGGGGCGTTGCTGGGTTTTGAGACAGTGGTGCTCGACAAAGACGGCCTAATTCCGACCTTGGGGCCAGCCGACGGCGTCGTTGTTCTCGACCATGATCACGATCGGGTGACTCCAATCCTCGAAGACCTGTTGCGCAACACCGAGGTGGCCTACGTTGGATCCCTGGGATCGAGAGGCACACAGGCCGAACGACGACGACGACTCGCCGATGTTGGTCTCGAAGATGAGCTTGCGCGGATCTATGGACCCGCTGGGCTCGATATCGGTTCACGAACGAGTCCTGAGACCGCGATGGCGATCATCGCCGAGTTTGTCAGTGTGCAACGTGGGCGCTCTGCCATGAGCCTTCGCAACGTAGACGGCCCAATCAACGGTTGATGTCGATCGCGCTCAAAGCGAGTGATGGTCATCGTGGTGGATGGATCTTGGCTGACAGATCCCCGATAGCAGTGTCAGAATAGTTCAGCGCCCGTGACTCGCCATTGGCCGTTGACTATTGGCAGTTGAGTTGCAGGGCTTCGGGGAGGTGCCATGTCGGCAACGCCCCTGTCTGGAGATAGCTCCAGCGCAGTGCCGCGACATCTTCGAGCTCAGGTACGAGCGACGCGAATCGGCCGAGTGCCGCAATCTCAAGACACTGACCGAGGTCGGCGAGTGCCTCTTTGAAGTGCCAGGCTTCACCGTTAAAAGTACCGATTGCCCGTTCCGCCTGTTTGAGAACCACCGATTGCAGTGAGTCGGGAACCCAAGTGCCCAGAAGATGGCGAATGCCGTTGGCCGCCTCCGGATGACGGATGACTTCTGCGGCATCGAGCGCATGGATGTTGGAGCTACCCTCCCAGATCGGCAAGACGAGTGCCTCACGATGCCAGCGAGCGATCGCAAAGTCCTCAAGGAACCCAAGGCCACCGAAACACTCAAGTGCCTGTTGCGTGATGGAAATGGCGTGTTGGGCGGTGTGAGTCTTGGTGGCGTGGCTGAGCAGACGCAACACGAGGTAGTCGGGATCGTTGCGATCAGTGAAGTCATAGCTTGAGGCAAAGGAGATGGCACCCAAGAGCGCGAGCGCGGTGATGCCAAGATGGGCCAAGCGCATGGTGAGCAAGTCTCGCGAGAAAAGCGCGTGTTGGGCAAGCTGCGCTCCGAATGCACTCCTGCGGTCACCGCGTATCGTGGCTTCGATTGTGGCGATCCTTGCGACGCCCGCGCTGGCTATGGCGTTGGCTATACGGGCGAGCGTGAGGCTTTGGAGGACACGATAGATACCATCGTTGGCGCCGGCCAACAGGATTGCGGGAGTCTCATCGAGTTCGACCTCTCCGGTTGGGATGGCTCTGGTGCCGAGCTTCGATTTGAGCCGACGAACGGTGAAGCTTGGACCTTGTTCGTTGGCATCGCGGTCCACAAGAAAGAGATGGAGGTCGCGCAGGGACGTTGCGCCGTCGGGATAGGCGCTCGTAAGGGCGAGATCGGTCATTCCAGCGCCGCTGGCAAAGTATTTGTCGCCGCCAAAGAGCTGCCAGCCATTTACTGTCTGCCTTCCTCGGGTGCGACTTGCCGCAAGGTCGCTTCCGGCATGCGTCTCGGTGAACCAAGTCCCACCCCAGCTGGGACCCTTCGTCAGCCGTTGCAGATACTCCCCAGGCGATGGGTGCAGGAGCCCTAGTGCATTGGCGACCTGCGTCGAAAGCGTGAGAAGACAGTAGAACCCAGGATCGGCGATCAAGTAGCCCTGCAGGAAATGTCCGACAAAGCCCGCAGGGCTTTGCGATGTGGCGATGACATTGCGGAGCTGTTCGTAGATAGCGCGATGGGCATGAGTGAGTCTTGCCTGGTCAATTCGGTTGCCATCGAGATCGTGGCTGATGAGCTCCACCGAAGAGTTGTGATCGACATCGTTGCCGACTGGTAGCAGCTGATCACCAACGAATTGGCCAAGCTCGACCAATTCGGACCGAAAGGCATCAGGAATGATACCGGTGGTTATCCTGTTGACCGCAGGATCCACGGTGTAGTGGTTGATTCCGACGCTGTAGCTCAAAGGGCTGGTGATGGTTGGTTCGACTCTGATCCCCATGGTGTCAACCGTACTCGCCTTTTGCCGACGCCCCTCGCCAAGATGAACCAGTTTCAGCGAAGTCGATCGCGACGGCGGTCGATCCATACGTGTGGTCAGTAGCCGGCGATGCCAACCGCTTCTGAGCGCGGATCCGAGGCGGTGATCCAGCCGTTTACGTGCCGAATGCTCAGATGTGCTACGCCAGACTCTGAGCCGAATGCAGGGGTTTGTGCGATTGGCCCCAGTTGCGCCTCGAGTTCTGCTAGGACCGAGGGTACGAGGTGCTCTTCGATCATAAGGATCGGTTCGTCGTTGCCATCGTAGGTATCAAAACCCGATAGCTCGTTCGACGAGGGGGAGCGAAAGGCAAACCGTGGCTGAATGAGCGCATCGCTGGGCCCGAGTCCGTCGCGAAGTGCCGCGGTAATGACCTGGGCTAGGATGCTCGGCTGTCGATCCCCTCCCATGGTCCCAGCCACCATCGCGAGTTCACCGCTCTTGGTTTGGGCGATGATTGGTGCGAGTGAATGGCGTGGACGCTTTCTTGGTGCAAGTTCGTTGGCATCACCGGGAATGAGGTTGAACCCTACTGCCCCCCGATCATGGATGAAGATGTTGGTGTCTGGGGTGGCGAGTCGCGAGCCAAAGGCATGTCCATTTGATTGGACAATGACGACGCCCAACCCCGTCTCGTCGATTGCGGTGATAGCCGTCGTGTCAGGACCTACGGCGATGGTTTTGGTGCGCGGCGTCGAGGCAGAGACCTTACCGTCCAACACCGCCTTGAGATCGTTTGCATCATGATGGTAGGCACGCATCCATGAGCTGGTGGTGAAGGCATTGATCAGGCTGGCATACCAGTCCGGGGTACCGACCTCGGTCGGCATGGCGTCGAGTTTTGCCAAGGCCCCAAGAATGAGGTACCCGGCGCTTGGCGCCGGATTTGTTGAGAGTGTGTGTCCAAAGATCGTGGCCGTCAATGGATCGGCAAACCTTGCGATCGGGGTAGCAAGGTCGTCGGGGCGAAAGACGCCCTCGCCAAGCTTCATGAGTTCGGCGCCGAACTCGCCGGCGTAGAACCCTTCTCGACCAAGTTTTGCGATTGCCGCGAGCGTACGGGCCACGCCCGGACGCCGAACTAGTGGTGTTGGAGTAGCTGTCCTTGCGAGAAAGGCGCCGAGAGGTTCGCCGGACACAAACCCGCGGAGCTGCGCATAATTCCTCTGAAGGCGAGGTGACGCAGGGAAGCCATCGTTAGCGTAGCCGATCGCGGTATCCACTACTTGATCGAACCGAAGTTTGCCAAACTTGTGATGCAAGGCAAGCCATCCATCGACGGCGCCTGGCACCGTCAGTGCGCCGAGACACGAGCGAGGTATCGATTGATGTCCCTCGGCCCGTACGGCATCGGCGGAGGCTCCTGCACCTGCGTGTCCTATCGCCTGCAGCGATTGGACCTGGGCAGGTCCTCTCGCTGAAGGCGGAGAGAAAATGAGCGCGACCAGATCACCCCCGAGGCCACACTGGTCGGGCGCGGTGACCGATAAGACGGCATTGGCGCCAATGGCGGCATCGACAGCGGATCCGCCCCGACGCAAAAGGTCAATCGCGGCTTGGGACGCAAGCGGGTCAATTGAGGAGACTGCTGCCCGAGGGAAGGGCTGGCTAAACGATGGTGAAAAGTACGACACTGGCCCTTAGAATAGCTCTTATAATCCCTTCATTCGTCTCCTGTCTCCACCTTTGTTCGTTGGGTCAGCTAGTGCCATGAGGAAAACCGTGATTTTTGGAGATTTGGCTATCGAATCGATCGAATAGATTTGGGTTTTTGCGGGAATCGCTTGCACCCCTGGAGGAGATGTTCTAGCATGGGGGTGGGTTAATTAGCTTTCGCGTTTTCCCGCGATGGTTGCTGTCGTTAGCGATAGCTGTCCCCTCGAGTGATTAAGGAGTAAGTGAATGGTTCAGTCGATCGGTCTTCCCAAGGAGATCAAGGACGGGGAGCGCAGGGTCGCTCTTGACCCGTCAGCCGTCAAGTCCTGTGTTCAGGCGGGTTTCGACGTCTGGGTGGAGACAAACGCCGGGGTCGGTGCGGGCTTTGCGAACGCAGACTACGAGGCGGTTGGCGCCAAGATCGCGCCGAATGCCAAAGAGACGTGGGCAGCCGACCTCGTAGTGAAGGTCAAGGAGCCACAAGAGTCGGAGTGGGGTTATTTCCGCAAGGACCTCACCCTTTTCGCCTATCTCCATCTGGCGGCCGAACCAGCTCTCGCCAAAGCCTTGATCGACAGTGGGATCGATGCCTTTGCCTATGAGACGCTTGAGGAGAAGGGCGGTCTTCCGCTACTCGCACCGATGAGCGAGGTCGCTGGGCGTACGGCTGCCATCGTTGGGGCGCACTATCTTGCAAACGGCTCCGGAGTACTCCTCGGAGGATCTGCTGGCGTACCTCCTGCGCGAGTGGTCGTCATCGGTATGGGCGTTGCAGGCACAATGGCAGCTCGGGGTGCACGAGGCATGGACGCCGAGGTGACTGGCGTGGACATCGATCTACACAGGCTCTATATGGCGCAACAGGAGGGAACGATTACCGCCACGCTTGCAAGCTCGGAGCATGCCATCAGCGAGGCAGTCAAGGATGCCGACCTCGTGGTGGGCGCAGCGTTGGTCACCGGCGCGAAGGCCCCGAAGCTCGTGTCACGTGACCATGTCGCGAGTATGAAGCCTGGTTCGGTGATTGTCGACTTGGCGATTGACCAGGGTGGTTGCATCGAGACGTCACGACCCACCTCGCATTCGAATCCGATCTATGAGGAGCTCGGGGTGATCCACTACTGCGTGACCAACGTGCCTGGTCAGTACCCCAGAACTGCATCGAGGGCCTTGTCAGCAGCGGTTGCCCCGAAGCTTGTGCGACTTGCTCGCGACCCCAAGGATCCCGCATTACAGGGGTCACTCAACGTTGCCAAGGGTGCGATCGTGCACCCTGTCGTCGCGGCTGCTCTCGGCCAGTAGTCGCCGAGACCGAGTGGGAGAGCGATAGCTCGTGGTCACATTACCGAGTTTCTGGCTTCGCCAACTTGGTGAACAGAGGCTGCGGGCTTCGCTTTGCTCACCGCTCGATCTTGATGTAGCTATCGTTGGTGGGGGGTTGACTGGGCTGTGGACCGCGCGGTACCTTGCCGAGCGGGACCCCAATCTTCGGATCGCCGTCTTCGAGCGATCGTTCGTTGGCTTTGGAGCGTCGGGGCGCAACGGTGGCTGGGTTTCAGCCTTGTTCCCCGTGCCCTTGTCCAAGGTACGGTCTGTGTACGGTGATTCGCTCGCCGCGGAGTTGAGTGACGCACTTGCGGCCACAGTCGATGAGGTGGCTCAACAGGTCAAGGATCTTGCGATCGATTGTGATTTCGTCAAGGCAGGGACACTGCTTTTGGCCCGTGATCGGGTCCAATGGCGACGCTTGCAAGACGAGGCTGGATCGGTTGCTACCGTACTCGATGCTCGTGGTGTCGAGCGCCGTCTCAAGGCCAGCCGGGTCATTGGTGGCCTCTACGAGCCACAATGCGCCACCGTGCAACCCGCCAAGCTCGTGCGGGGCCTCGCTGATCGTGTTGAGGAGCTTGGGGTGCGCATCTATGAGCAGACCGAGGTCAGTGACGTTGGCGATCACGTGTTGTCGGCCAATGGATTACGCGTCACGGCTGATGCTATTGTGGTGGCCACCGAGTCCTATACCGCTCAATTCAGCGATTGGCACCGACTTGTCCTGCCACTGTATTCGATGATGGTCGTCACCGCTCCGCTCAACGATCATCAATACGGAGCCATCGGGAGCCCCGAGCTCGGTTTGAGTTTTGCCGACGAGAGGAATTTGGTAGTCTACGGGCAGATCACCTCCGATCGGAGGATCGCTTTTGGGGGTCGAGGTGCTCCCTATGGTTATGGGTCGGCGATTACGGCCGCCCCCCAGCAGGGGAAGGGTATGCGCGCGAGGCTCGAGGCGACCGTTCGCGAGATCTTCCCTGAGATAAGCGATGTGGCCTTTGACGATTTTTGGGGCGGTACGTTGGGCGTTTCGAGGGATTGGTTCCCACGGATGGAGGTTGAGGCCAATGGTGGGCCTATCAAGGTTTATGGCTATGCGGGTGACGGGGTGGCGATGACAAATTTCATGGGCCGATTGGTGGCTCAACAGCTGGTTTCGCCAACGACGCTCCCACCAGTTAGCCAGGTTTTTCGCCGTCCACCGCGCCTTTGGGAGCCAGAGCCTTTGCGATATCTGGGTATCAACGCTGGGCTCGCGATGACACAGTTAGTGGATGTTTTGGAGCACCGAGGTTTGCCGGTCGCCTCGCTTGACACGCTTCGGCGTGCATTGATCGGTCAACTGGGTTAAACCCAGCTGAGAGAAGTATCGAGAGATTTGGGATAGGGTCATTGAGGAAGATGCAACAGGAGGAGATATGGCACATTTAGCACCGGTATGGTCGAAGTTGACCCCACTCACCGTCGTTCGCGGGGAGGGGGCAGTTGTTTTTGATGTTGACGGGACGAGTTACCTTGACGCGACGTCCGGTATCGCCGTGACCTCGACAGGACACAGCCATCCCAGGGTGGCCAAAGCCATCGCTGACCAGGCTCAGCAGTTCATTCACGCTCAGGTGAACATCTACACGCATCACCGACTTCAGGAGTTGGCTGATCGCTTGGAAAGAATTACCCCTGACGGGATCGACACCTTCTTCTTCTCGAATTCAGGAGCCGAGGCAACCGAGGCGGCCGTCAAGCTCGCTCGTCAGTACACCAAGCGGACGAACGTGATCGTGTTCCAAGGTAGCTTTCACGGACGCACGGCGCAGGCGATGGCTATGACGACCTCGAGGACTGGCTATCGAGCTGGTTATCAACCGCTTCCAAGTGGAGTGTTCGTCTCGCTATTCCCTGGGTTCCCAAGGGCGGGTGGTGCTGATGGAGCGAGCCTCGAAGAGGCTATCGACTACCTCGACTACCTGTTAGCGGCCCAAACTGCTCCTAGCGAGACGGCAGCCATGGTGATCGAACCGGTACTCGGTGAGGGTGGTTACTTACCTGCGCCTGCCGAGTTTTTGCAGGCCATTCGTGAGCGTTGCAGCCGTCATGGGATCCTGTTTGTCGCAGATGAGGTACAGACGGGCTTTGGTCGCACTGGAAAGATGTTCGCGCTACAGCACGCCGGGGTGACCCCAGACATCTTGGTGATGGCCAAGGGCATTGCCTCTGGCTTCCCCTTCTCTGGCATTGGGTCCTCCTACGACATTATGAAGGAGTGGACAGTCGGTAGCCACGGTGGAACCTATGGTGCCAACCCGATTGGCGTTGCGGCAGCCATCGCGACCATTGATGTTATCGAGGACGAGGGCTTGGTAGAGAATGCGGCGAAGCGCGGGGCCCAGCTAGCAGCGGGGTTACGAAAGGTTGCTGAGTCACACAAGGAGATCGGGAAGATTCGTGCACTCGGCCTGATGGTCGGGGTCGAGATTGTCGATCCGGTCACTGGCACACCGGATGCCGCAAGAACATCAGCGATCCTTGCCGAGTTGTTCTCGACGCACCGAATCATCGCGATGAATGCAGGCACTTTTGGCAACATCATCCGATGGATGCCTCCGCTGATCGTTACTGAAGAACAGATTGCAACCATCCTTGACGGATTCAATGCTTCGGTGGAGGCGACAGCACACCGCTAGATCAGGCTCGCTCTCTTGGGCTGGTTGCTGGGTATGCCAAGCCTTGCACCGGTCCGGGCGCGGCAGCAGTTTGAGCTATCGGCGAGCGAACGAGCAGTCAATAGGTACCGTGGAGCACTTGTGGGTCCATCTGGTGACCAGGTGCGCCACACATGGTGTGGGTCACCTCGAGTAGGTTCGTCTTTTAGGTAGGGTGCGCCTTTGTCGGTGTATTGCCGGCCGATGGCCTGGATCGCCGGGGCGCCGTCCCTGAAAGTCTTCGCAGATGGCGTAGAACAGAACGGGTGTTGTTGGCGGGAATCTAGCCAAAGGGGCCTCGACACATCCGTCGAGGCCCCTTTGGGCTGTTTGGGGGATGATGGGGACGAGCTGGTCGCTAGTCCTTGCCGATATAGCTCATCACGTGCTTGATGCGGGTGTAGTCCTCAAACCCATACATTGACAGGTCTTTTCCGTATCCAGAGTGCTTGAAACCTCCGTGCGGCATCTCTCCGACGATCGGAATATGGGTATTAATCCAAACGGCGCCGAAGTCTAGGCTCCGCGACACTCGCATCGCGGTTCCATGGTCGCGCGTCCAGATGCTCGAAGCAAGGCCATACTCTACGTCGTTTGCGAGTCGGATTGCCTCTTCTTCGGTGTCGAAGGTCTGGACGGTAATGATCGGGCCAAAGATCTCACTTTGGATGATCTCGTCGTCCTGACGGAGGTTATCGACGACGGTGGCAGGGAAGAAGTATCCGTTACGATCTAGTTGAGCACCGCCCGCCGTTACCGTTGCGTGATCGGGAAGGCGTCCGACCAGCCCCAAGATGCGGTCGTACTGATTCACATTGTTTAGAGGGCCAAAGTAGGCGTCCTCTTCTGAAGGGGAACCGACCTTGGTGTCGGCTGCGACCTTTGACAGCGCCTCGACAAAAGCGTCGTGTACACCACGTTGTACGAGAACGCGAGCAGCCGCGGTGCAGTCTTGGCCCGCGTTGAAGTAGCCTGCTCCGGCGATCCCCTCAGCAGCGCGGGCGATGTCCGCGTCGTTAAAGACAACGACAGGGGCGTTTCCACCAAGTTCGAGGTGGACTCGTTTGACATCGGCGGCGGCGGCGGTGGCAACTTCACGTCCAGCGCGCAGCGAGCCGGTGATGGCGACGAGTTGAGGGATTTTGTGACTCACGAGGAGACGGCCGGTATCTCGGTCACCAAGGACGACGTTGAAGACGCCTGGGGGGAAGATTTCTCCGATGAGGCGGGCCAGAATCGTGGAGCTGGCCGGGGTTGTGTCAGAGGGCTTCAATACGAGGGTGTTGCCGGCTGCCAAGGCGGGGCCAATTTTCCAGATCGCCATCATCATCGGGTAGTTCCAGGGTGTGACTGCAGCACAGACGCCAATTGGCTCTCGGCGGATATAGGACGTGTGGTTCGCCATGTATTCGCCAGCGCTCTTGCCTTCGAGGTTTCGAGCTGCTGCGCCAAAGAATCGAATCTGATCGGCCATGGGAGGGATCTCTTCGCTCATGGTAAGGGCGACAGGCTTGCCGGTATTGGTCGTTTCGGCCTGGACGAGCTCCTCGGCGTGCTCTTCGATGGCATCAGCGAGTCGAAACATCATAAGGCTTCGCTCGGAAGGGGTCGAATCCCTCCAGCTCTCGAAGGCAGCAGCAGCGTTCTGGAATGCTTGGTCGATGTCGGCCTCTCGTGAAGCCGGCGACGTGGCATAGACCTCACCGGTTGACGGATTGACGATCTTCATCGTCTCATTGGAATGTGCCTCAACGAAGCCACCCCCGATGTAATTTTTGAACTGTTCGCTCATTGACCCTCCTCTACTTTTGGTTCGCTCGTATGGCGCCGTGAGCTGAAATCTAATGGTCTGACCGGATGCTGTTCGCACCTCTCCAATCCGATACCCTTCACCTCCACAACACAGTCGCCGCTGACCGTCGCCAGGCTGTTCGAGCGCAGAGCTGTAACTTCAGCCCGAACCCTACACTACACCATTTAGGCTGGGCTGGCGAGCGATGCGAAGGAATTCGCAGAATTATGGTTGAAAAATTGCGCTTTCGGTTGACGAAGCCGGAATTCTGGATAAGAATAGTTGGAAGGATCGGTCCGAAGTCGATTGACGTCGATGGATGCGGCCCGCATTTGGGCGTCGGCATCGTTCAGGACGTAATCCGATGGAGACGTGATTGGGTTGAGACGTGGCGCGATGCGTGCGTCGTGAGTGAGGTGAACGGTACGAGGCAGTTGCGGTCGAGCGGAGGTTGGGAAGGTGTCAAGGGGGTAAGCCAATGGTAGATCGAGGTGGGGCCGATAGGGCGGAGCGTACGTTTCCGCTCATTCGAGGACAGGGTTTGCCGGCGGTCCGCGAGACGGGTGTGGCGAACCCACCGATGATGAACCTCGACGAAACATCGAAGCGGCTGATCGAGCTCCTGCAGGAGGATGGAAGGGCGTCATATGCGGCGCTCGCAAAGGTAGTCGGGCTTTCCGAGGCCGCTGTTCGTCAGCGAGTGCAACGTCTTATTGACAACGGAGTCATGCAAATCGTGGCGGTGACCGATCCCACCAGAGTGGGGTTTATGCGTCAGGCCATGATTGGGCTCAAGGTGGCTGGCAACCTCTCGTCGGTTGCGCAGCGATGCGCAGCGTTGCCGGAGGTCGATTATGTCGTGATCGCGGCTGGTAGGTACGACCTTCTTCTTGAGGTGGTTTGTGAGAACGACGAACACCTGCTCGAGCTCATGAGTGATCGAATTCGCACGCTAGAGGGGGTGGTTTCGACTGAAGTAAATGTCTACTTGCGATTGGAGAAGCAGACCTATAGCTGGGGAACGCGCTGAGGCCTTGTCAGAGGATGCTCGGCGGAAATGTCAACTACTGGTAACCTAACAGCGATGTGCGTTGCCTACTCTGACACTTTCAGCTGACGACGAGAGGTTATGGTTTGGATAGGTTCGATCGCAACCCATATGTGAGTTTGTTTGGTCGTGAACTGGAGGCGGCTTCGCTGCATGTGCGGCGCTGCTTGTGAGGTATGGCACCTCAGGTGCCGGTGAGGTATGGCACCTCTGGTGCCCATAAGATGTGGCACCTCCGGTGCCCAGAGAAGGAGATGGAAATATGAATACAGACGAACTTTCAGATTCAGCACGTAGGCATCTTTGGATGCATTTCACGAGGATGTCCTCGTATGCCGACCACGAGGTTCCGGTGATGGTCCGAGGCCAGGGACCCTATGTCTATGACAGTCGTGGCAAGCGGTATCTTGATGGACTTGCAGGCCTCTTCGTCGTCCAGGTGGGACATGGACGCACCGAGTTGGCGGAGGCGGCAGCCAAGCAGGCGAGTGAGCTCGCTTATTTCCCCTTGTGGAGTTATGCGCACCAACCTGCGGTGGAGCTTGCGGACCGGTTGGCCTCTATTGCTCCCGGTGACATTAACCGCGTGTTCTTCACGACGGGTGGCTCCGAAGCGGTCGAGTCGGCTTGGAAGCTTGCCCGTCAGTACTTCAAGCTCATCGGTAAGCCAGAGAAGACGAAGGTGATTTCTCGTAATCTTTCCTATCATGGAACGACTTTTGGGGCGCTCTCGTTGACTGGTCTACCAGGGATCAAGACACCGTTTGAGCCGCTGGTCCCGGGTGCGATCAAGGTACAGAACACCAACCACTACCGATGCATCGATTGCGCCATGTTGGATCAGTGCAACCTCGCCTGTGCCGACGATATTGAGCAGCGGATCGAGTTCGAGGGTCCAGAGACGATTGCCGCTGTGTACCTAGAGCCTGTTCAGAACGCCGGTGGCTGTTTCACTCCAGCTCCGGGGTATTTCCAGCGGGTGCGCGAAATCTGTGACAAATACGACATCTTGTTGGTTTCGGACGAGGTGATTACCGCTTTTGGGCGTCTTGGCTATTGGTTTGGCGCACAGAAGTACGGCTATCAGCCGGACATCATCACCTGCGCCAAGGGTCTGACGTCGGGCTATTCGCCGATCGGCGCCATGCTTGCCTCTGATCGGCTGATGGAGCCATTCTTGAAGGAGCAAAATAGCTTCTTGCATGGAATCACCTTTGCGGGGCATCCGGTCAGCGCCGCTGTAGCCCTTGCAAACCTCGACATCTTTGAGCGCGATCAGCTGCTTAAACATGTTCAGAATAAGGAGGGCGAGTTCCGCGCCAAGCTTGAGACGTTGAACGATCTTGACATCGTTGGTGATATCCGAGGCGCTGGCTTCTTCTATGGCATTGAGCTTGTCAAGGACAAGAGCACTCGCGAGACCTTCAACGATGATGAGTCCGAGCGGTTGCTGCGAGGCATTTTGACGCCGAAACTCTTTGAGCTCGGGTTGATTTGTCGTGCTGATGATCGTGGCGACCCAGTGGTGCAACTCTCACCTCCGCTGGTGTGTGAATCAGAGCAGTTTGACGAGATGGTGGCAATCCTTCGGGAGGCGTTTGAGGCTGCTCAAGCCGCTCTCTAAGCGATTGCAGTATTCGAGCTAGTCACTGCTGTTAACATTGGCGGTGGATAGGTCGGATTCAGTAGCGTCGTGCACTGCAGGTCTTGATCCTGTAGCGCAGGTGCTGTATTGGTGGTGCTCCCACCCTCATCGGTTCAAGAACCAAAGGGGGTGGGGATGCGCCTTTCGAAGATACGGGGATCCCTTAGCTACTATTCCGAGCGTGAGCTGAGCGACGAATCAGGTGATGTCCTCTGCTTGGCCTATGGACGAGCTGGGGATCGGGTTCAGGCCAATTCCGTCGGTGTCGAGGCGCTCCTTGACTCCACTCTGGGTATTCGTTACCCTATCAAAGCGCTCGATATCACGGTTGCTGCCCCGAAGGCGGTGTCGATCCAATGGGCATTGGCCAGCGATAGTCAGCGCCAGGACATCGAGCGCGCGCATCATGACGCCGTTGCTCGGACCTTAACCTTGATGCTGTGGGTTGACGCGGCGAAAGTTGGCTCCGACGGTGGACTTCGGCCGATCGAAGGAGTGCGGGCTTTTGATGTTGGGCACAAGCTTTCGCGGGCCGGTGATCCGCATCTGCATTCGCACGTGATTATCCCCAATGTCGGTGAGGCTGGTGGACATCGAGTAGCGCTTGAGCACGGTCGTTGGCAACGGGGACTCGCCGTCTACGAGCTGGCCTATCGGTCGGAGTTGGCGGCCGGACTAGCCTCGCTTGGCCTCCAACTGATCGGGCGTGGTCTAGAGCCGTGGCACATCGTTGGTCAACACCCAGGACTCAACGAAGTGTTTTCAAAGCGCCGGAGGGAGGTGCTCGCTCTCAGCACCGAGACTGCTTCGAGCCGAGCGCGCCAGCTTGCTGCGATCACGACCCGTCAACCAAAGACGATCCATGTTGAGACGGAGTTGCGCAAGCAATGGGAGGCCGAGGCGCGCGCGAACAGCCGGGAGAGGTCACCGGCGATGGCTACCAAGGATGCTCGGGTTCGGGTGAACGACCCGTTGCTCAATGAGGTCGCCTCTGCGATTGAGGAGGGTGCTGTTGGGATATCGGCAGCCACCAAGATTGCATTCGGTCGAGCATTGGGTGCCGATCGGGCCAGGGAGCTGATCCTCGGGCAAGCGGTCGACCTGGGTGGCGCCAAGGTTAGCCTTGACGGGACACTGTGTCAAGCCTATCGCTCGCTATCAGTGAGGGAGCGACTTGGGTTGATGGAGACGCCGATGGCCAACCTTGAGGTTGTTCGTGCACCTCGTGAAGTGACGGCGATGGTCCGGGAGCTGGAGGCGAACGGGCTCAAGGCCCGAACGCCAGTTCACGTGGCGACTCGGACTGTGCAAGAGGAGGCACTCGTCGTCGGATTCAGTCAATATCGGCGATCGACGATTGGGCCGACACTGGTGGTTGATGCCAACGTTTGTTCGCCGTCTGAACTGGCCACCTTGGTGGCGAGGTCGCGTACGATTGTGCGCGAGAATGGTTTGGGTACCCAAACTGCCGGCTCCACGATGTTGATGGGTATGCAAGATGACCAGGGCCGGGCACTTGTGGTTGCTGAAAGCGCAATCGCAGTTTGGCATGCCTTCGTTGACGACTGTCACCGCTGGGTCCAGGCCGGCTGTGGTGAGCAAGTCCGGTTCGCGACACCATCGCCTGGGTTGACGGCCAAACTAAGGCGCGAGGTTGCAGAGCGTTCCCCTGATGCGGTGGCTGGATTTCTCGGGGCGATGCCGCTTTTTGATGGCGAGCCCGTCAGATTAGATGATGGACGACACGGGGCACTGCGTGGGATCCAGGGTGGTGAGCTGGTGGTCGATATTGAAGGGACTCGTGAATCGGTCAGTGTGTCGACCATGCGGCTGGCGTCGTTTGGCTCACAAATGATGGGCAATGACGTGGTCCGTTACGGGCCGTCTTGGGAGGGTAACCACGAGGCGAAGCGTGCCTACATCTGTGAGGCTGGAGTAAACGAGCTGGTGAGGAGTCTTGACCTGAACGTGGATGGTCGAGGGGTATGTTGGGTTCGCGAGGGGGCCGTTCGGTCGATCTCGACCGCACGCATGCGTGAACTGGAGCGCACGAATGGTCGATTCGTTGGGCAGGAACTCTATCGCCTTCGAGCTATTACGACGGTATTAAGTCGAGTCTACGATTCGGCTGCGGAGTTAGGCCTTGATGAGCGACATGGGCGCGATCGTATTATCGACGAGCGCCTCGGCCTCTCTCGCGAGATGACTGGCCGCCAGAGGGCACGTCAGCTATGACCCGTCATGGCTGGGCGCGCTGCCCTGATGGCATGCATGGATGACGCGAGCGTGGGAGGTGCTGGCGTGTCCATCGAGGTGATAGGAACGTCCGCAGCGAGGGCTTGCCTCGTTGTCAGGTCCAACGGATTGTGATTGCACCTTGAGTGAGAGGATTGGTCACAGTGGAGAGTTCGCGTGCTTGGCCCTCCGCAGCTGTTCCTTTTTCGTGGCCAGCAGATCGAACGTGCGGACGAGATGGGCCCGCGTGAGGTTGGGATCGATCACGTTATCGACGTAGCCACGCTCGGCGGCAAGCCAAGGTGTGAGATATTCGTCCTCGTATTTTTGTTGGTGGCGAAGGCGCTCCTCAGCTGGCGCTCGTCGGTAGATGATCTCGACGGCTCCTTGCGCACCCATGACGGCGATTTCGGCAGATGGCCAGGCAAACGTGATGTCGTTGCCGATTCCTTTGGAGTCCATGACGATGTAGGCTCCGCCATAGGCTTTTCGGGTGATCAGGCAGATCCTTGGCACGTTACAGGCGGCGTAGGAGAAGGCGAGCTCTGCCCCATGGCGAATCATCCCGCGCCACTCTACGTCCTTACCAGGTAAGAAGCCAGGGGTGTCAACTAGTGTCAGGATTGGTATGTTGAATGAGTCACAGAAGCGGACAAATCTCGCCCCCTTTTGGGCCGCCGGAATATCGAGGGTACCGGCCATGATTTTCGGTTGATTCGCGATGATACCGATCGTTCGCCCCTCGAGGCGGGCGAGACCGATCACGAGCTGGTTGGCCCAGGAGGCACGTAGCTCGTAGAATGAATCGGCATCGACGAGGCCTTTGACGAGATCTCGGACGTCATAAGCCGCCGTTGGCTGGTTAGGTATCAGATCCGCGAGGTCGACATCGTCGGGGTCTCGAGGTTCGATCCTGGTGGGTAACTCATCGGTCGAGTTGGGCAGGTAGTGGAGAAGGTTCAAGATCGACTCTTCGATATCGCGGCGATCGTTAGCGACATCAAAGGCGACTCCGGAGCGATTGAGGAGCACCGATGCTCCGCCCAACTCCTGATTGGTCACCGAAACCCCCGTAAACTCAGCGACTGATTGGGGGCCGCTCAAGAAGGCGAAGGAGTCTGGTGCAATGATGACGTAGTCAGCGAGGCCGAGGAGCAGTGCCGGCCCCGACACCGCTGGTCCCGTCAGCCCCAGCAGGATAGGCACCCTTCCTGAACAGTGGGCAAGCGCACGGGCGGCGACCCCCCAACCGTGCAGCGCTGCGACACCATCCTGGATTTTCGCTCCCGAGGTGGAGAACTCGCAGACGATCGGGATGCCGATGCTGGCGGCCGTGGAGGCGGCATGCGCAATTCGTTCACCGTCGCGTTCAGAGAGTGCCCCGCGGCGGGTCGTTGCTCGCGACGAGATCCACATGACCTTGCGATCACCAAAAGTCCGAAGCTCGGAACGGGTCGATCCCGTCGAGGAGGCCTTGAGCTCAAGGTGAGGACTTTTTCTCAGCATGAATTTAGGGCTCCTTTGGCGTGGTTGCGGTGGAACGAATAATGCGTTCGGCCGCTTTGCGACCGGAGGCGATTGCGCCGTTCATCGACGGTGATTCGAGGTAGTCGCCAGCGAGCAGCACGTGGTGGCCTACCTCACTGACGCAACGAGCGGGTCGAGGGAGTGCATGCTCGATGATGCCAAGCTCAACGATCTCTAAGGATTCAGCCTGGCACCCAAGGGTATCGGCGAGGGCCTGATGGACTTGCGCGGGGGACGCCTTGGGGTCAAAGGATGCGGTGATGAGGTGTCGTTGGGCGTCGTAGTTGACGTAGCTCGGTGCGATGTCGCTCATCGGTGCGGCGGTGAAGATCGGGCTTTCTGGCGGAGGTAAGAGTACCGCTGGCACACCAAAGAGGCGCGTGTCGCTCAAAACGTGGATAAACCCAACACGGTGCATTGGAGGTAGGGTAAGTCCCACAAGTGGTTCCAGCTCTGGAGGGTCGACGGCGAGGACGATCCAGTCGGGATGCGCGCTTACCTGATCTTCAAAGCTCAGCGTGCCCGTCGCCACCGACGTGACTCTGTGGTGATACTCGATGTGGCCGTTGAGTTCAGAAGCGAGAATCGCAGGCAGCTGTTCCATTCCCTCGGTGGGTAACGAGGCGTAGCCATTGAAGAAGCGACCCATGACGAAGCGCGCAAAGCCCGATGGGTTACCGAGACTTGGATCGAGTGTGATGCCTCGTAAGAGCGGGGCGACAACTGAAGCCCCGAGGTGCTTAGGGAGGAGGGCTACTAGATCGGCGATGGTCGGCTCCGACGCACCAAGATAGCGGCCAAGCGCTCGCAGGCCTGGCATGCCCACCAGGCTCGTGATGGTCTGTGCCATGGCACGATAGGTTCCTGGAACGCGTCGGGGGTCTGAAAGCAGCAGTGGTTCGCCAGGTTGAGGAATGTAGACACCTGGATAGAGGCGGTGCAATGGCAATTCTTGCACCGCGACGAGGCGACGGAGTTCCGGGTAGTCCTCCAGAATGATTTGGAATCCTCGATCGAGAGTAAGACCATCGACATGAGAACTGGCCACGCGTCCTCCGGGCCGACCTAAGGCCTCATAGATCACAAAGTCGATGTGGTTGATCGCCAGATAGTGCGCGGTGGCCAAGCCAGCCATGCCTGCACCAACGATCGCGACCGTTGGAGACTCCTCCACTCGCATCCCTCTCTCTCACCGATTCCTGATCGACCAGCCCACCTGCGTCCTGAGAGCAAGGTGGGTTCGCACTAACCACACGCTAATATCGCCACAGGTCGGCCTCGTCCATTCAGGATCGGGGTCACGTGTTTGAGCGCTGTTGCGTTTGAGTGATCTATGCCGACGCGCTAGGGCGCCAGCCAACGTCGTGGCACTATTGGGTTCGCAATAGTGTGAGGGCCACCTGGCAGCAGGATCAATCGACACTGATCGGTGAGAGCTCTGGTCAACGCAAGTGAGGAGTACATGCCGTGACGCCGTCCACGATTGACCGGCGCTGGTCGATAGGAGTGGAGGTCCTGTTTGTCGGTTCGTGGGCATGGGATCTAAGGGCAACCGTTTGCGGTGATCATGAAGACATGGCGAGACGTTCGATCACCTAGGGTATACCAGCTCAGGTGCTTGTGGGCTCGTGGCGACGAACCGTGGGTGGAGATAATCTTTGGGAACGAAGTGCAGTGGGGCCCTGCTGTTCCAGCGATAGCCATGTGGCGGTGAGTGAGGTCGAACCTGTCGCTTGTGGCCTGGTCTGGACAACCCGGTATGCCCTCTAGTCTGCTGTGAGTACTAACGTTTATCGAGTCGGGTAGGTAGATACGAAGCAGCGTTCGAACGGTCCTTCGGTTCCGTGGCAGTGAAAGCTTTGCCTCGACGCGTGCTGCAGATCGGCGTCGGCGTTCTTGCGTTGGTCGTTGCCGGAGCGGTCCTCTATGGTGAACGTGGGCAGCTCAGCGGTACGACCAAGGTGCTTGCGAGTGCGACCCTTGGTCTCGTGGTTGTCGGATTTGGACTTGAAGTCCTGTCGGATGTCTCGTACGCCCTGATGACGTACTATCTCTTGCCAGCGCGACTTGCCAATATCACGCGCCGATGGTTCCTTGGGGCATCGTTGGCGGCGATCGCGATGAATGACTCCATCCCACTGGGGGCCGGCTTCTCGGTCGCATATCTTTATCGCAAGTTACGCGGTCGAGGTTGTAGTGTCCTGGAGGCTACCGCAGCGCTGTTGGCTGGCAACCTGTTGGCGATCGTTGCACTGCTCGTATTGCTCGGGATTGTTTTGGTTGCCCACACCCAGGCCACCAGCGTCCTTAGTGGTGTTGACATCGTCATTCTGTTGTTGTTGTTATTGTTGGCCGCTGGTGCGATTGTTCGAATTGATCGGTTCTTGGTCCTGGCGTTTTGGGCAGCAAGCCGCGTGCGCTCCCTCCTGCATATGGAGGTTGAGACGACACGGGAGAATCGGCGCTTGGCAGGCGAGATGCGCTTCTCGCGTCCCGCCTTGCTCAAGTCGTCCTTTGGGGCACTTGGTAATTGGTTGTTCGACCTCGCGACCTTGGTGTTGAGCCTCGTAGCGGTTCATGCTCACGTGGGGTTGATTGGCGTGACTGCAGCCTACGTTCTTGGCGCATTGGCGGCCAATCTCCCAATTACACCTGGAGGCCTCGGCGTGGTTGAGGGCTCTATCACGGTCGCTCTCGTGGCCTTTGGTGGCGCACCATCGGCGATGTTCGCGGCAGTACTGCTGTATCGTTTGGTGAGTTTCTGGATCTGGATCCCGATCGGTTGGATCAGCTATTTTGTGTTAGGTGGTCTGCGTGAGAGGTAGCATGAGAAGGCACTGGCTGTGCGTGGTGTTGGCGTGCACGATGGCGCTTGCAGCATGCGGTGGTGCTCGCTCGGTGGCGGGCACTTCGGCGGCGAACTGCGTCGGTGCGCTGCAGCGAGCGATCACCACGGTGCCACATCAGGACGAATTCCGCGGGTTGGCTCAGGTGAACGCCAAGGGATTGGCCCACCTGGGGTTTGGCCAAGTTGCCGCTGGACAGTACTGCGTGGTGATGTTCTTGAACCGGAACCTTTCCAATTCTCATCGCTTTGTCCTTGACCTCTACGGCTACACCGAGCATCCGGTTGACTTCGTTGGTCATGTGCGACACGACCGTAAGCACCCCAAGCTGTTGGATCTTGCCTAGAAGCGGTTGAGCTGGGCCTGGGCGGGTCATGACGACCTGTGCACGCAGAATGGCGGGTCGACGCCTCTATCACGGCCGCTCTCGTGGCCTTCTGGAGGAGTGGCGAGGTCTCAAAGGTTGGCATGCGCCGACTGAGGCTGCACCTCCTTTACGGGCTCAAGGGTGCTTCTGCTAGATATTGGCACTCAGCAGATGGTCCGTCGGTGGTGAGCATCGCTGCCCCAGATCCTCGTCACAAGCGTAGTCTTTCGAGTCGAGCACCTTTGCGAGCCGGTATCGATGGTTGTGAGCGGGTTCAGGTTAACGAACCTACGGTGCCGAAGTAGAATCTAGAGTATCCGTGAGTCGTGAGATGACGAGGTGCCAGGCATCACCCTTGGGGTTGATCATCGATACGTGCCCCTGGCCTGGGAGCAGTTCGAGTGAGACATGGTCACCACGAGTTCGGGCGGCTTGCGCGTAGGTGATGCTGCTTGCCGGCGAGATCACCGAATCGGCGAGGCCGTGGACGACCAACTGCTCGATGCCGATAGGGAGCAGTGCAAGAGGAGACGATTCACGGTAGTGTTCGCTAACCGTTTGGGGCAGGCCACCGCAGAACCTCCGGGCGGCGCCACGTCCGAGATTTGCATCAGCGACCATGACAAGATCAAAGATCCCAGCCAGGCTAACGGCGAGACGAGGACGTAGAGTTGGCTGCGTCGAGTGACGGCGATGTTGACGCGAGAGCGCACAAAGCATGAGCTGCGCGCCAACGGAGTGGCCACAGATGACGATACGCTCCATGTCCACGCCGGCAAGCTCGTTGAGTGAACACAGTGCAGCTTCAACGTCGCTGATCGATGTCGACCAGCCTCCGCCGCCGCCCAGCAGGCCGAAGCGGCGGTACTCGATGTTGTACACCGCGAAACCATGACGCCATAAGTCCCACGCCAACGGATGCATGAGCCGTCGGGTGTAGTGGGCACGCCAGAAACCTCCATGCACGAGGATCACGACTGGAGCTGGGGAAGTTGATTTGGGAAGCCAGAGATCGGCGACCTGAGCTCGGTTCGTTCCGTAGCGGAGTAGGGTATGGGAGCCACTCAAGGGCTGGCCTTTTCCGGAGTCGTCGCAGCCGTCGCCAGGTAGGCCAGGAGCGCGTCTTCGGAGAGCGGTTTGGCGAAATAGTAACCCTGAAAGAGGTGGTATCCAGCGCTCTTCATTCGCGCTGCGCTCTGTGCATCCTCGATTCCTTCGGCAACAGCACAGAGATCGAGGCGTCTCGCGAGATCTCCGACAGCTCCGGCGATGGCGAGATCATTGGTTGAGACCGCAGATCCTTGGACGAATTGAAGATCGAGCTTGAGTTCGTCCACAGGCAGTGTTCGCAGCGAAGCCAACGAGGTGTACCCGGTGCCAAAGTCGTCGATCGAGATGCGAACACCAGCGGCGTGTAAGGGTCTGATTGCTTGTACCGCACGCCCAAGGTTGGCGGCCGTCGTTTCGGTCATTTCGATCGTTAAGCATTGCGGGTTAAGACCACGGCTGTTGAGTTCGCGCATGACCCAGGTCGAGAGGTCCTCTCGGCTGAGCGTTTGTGCCGAGAAGTTGACGGAAACTGATAGTTGAATCCCATGCGCACGCCATCGGACCTGTGCATCCAAGGCCTCCTTGAGCACCCACTCTGTCAGGCGGTCAATCAGTCCAGTACGTTCTGCATGAGGGATAAAACGATTGGGCCCGAGCTCTCCGAGCTGAGGATGTCGCCACCGAATCAACGCCTCCACCCCGATCGGTCTATTGTGGTGAACATCGACTTGGGGTTGGTAGGCGAGCCAGAGTTCGCCTCGTGAACCGGCGGATTCCAACTCTGCGAGGAGACGGAGATCGCTTGCGGTGAGTGCCCAAGCGTCTGGGTCCCACCATGCTTGATCGACGTTTTCCCTAGCAGCGCGGCGAGCGCTTAACGATGCACGTCTGATCAGTTCTTGTGCGTCGATCTGTTCTGAAGGTGCGCCCGTGAGGCCAATATGGGGACGGAGTCGAACCTTCACATCTCCAACGGAATAGTTGCCACTTTGTAGGGAGCCCAAGAGAGTTGCGGCAAGCCGCTCGCCAGCCCTGATGATCTTCTGTGGGTGTTGCGATTGAGCGAGGGTATCGTCGAGGAACCGGATTGCGATGATCTCGTCAGTGTCAATACGGCCTATCAGGGAATCAGCAGGTAACACTTGACCAATATCTTCCACAAGACGTCGTAATAACTCGGATCCTGCGTGGTGTCCGATTGCTTCGCGAGTCTCATCTAAGCCCTGGAAGACGATGCTGGCAATGACAATCGGGTGGTTATCGGCGATGTGGGGGGCGATGTCAGCAGCGATGCCGAGCATGTTGGGCAGCCCGGTATCGGCATCGACTGATTCTCGGGTGCGTGCGGTTCGCGTAAGAAGGATAACGACAAGGCCAACCGAGCTCAGGCTCACGGTCGTTAGCGTGAGTATGCTGGCCGTGCTAACAAGCCCCACAGATGGTTCAAGCACCAACCCCAAAGCCATGACGGCCAAACCTACATAGGCCAAGGTTGCCTTGAATTCGAGGAAGAGGGCGACAAAGACGATGCCGGGCACCAAGAGCGTGACCGCGCTCGTGGTCAATGCATTGCCATGGCCGAGCCAAGCGGCACAGGTGACGTTGCCAATCCACAAGAGACCAAAGACGCAACTGCCACGTTGGCTAACCGAGCGGATCGTGATCAGCAGCACCCAGCAGGCGAGCACCAGGATCCCTGCGCTCGTGATGACAAAGACAGACGTTGCATCGCCACGCCAAGCGAGGCCGACGATCGGCCAGAAGAGGCATCCGATGAAGAAAAGGATTCGTAAGATCGAGAGTGGGCTCATGAGCTCGAGTGGTGCACCAAGTGTGATCCACGAGCGGATCTTGGGAGCTAGCCGACTCTTCACCGGTGCGTGGGCCGCGAGCGGAGAGCTTGTCACCGTGAGGGCGTTATCGCTGTGAGCACCCCATCCACGCCAAGTGGTGGCTACGCGACCGGGTCGCTTGCCAGTGGTCTGCGTGTGTCTCACGTGACACCACAAGGATCGACGGAGCCTCCGTTGCGGGAGACAGTGTCGACTGTCATTGTCTTCAGTGACGCCGACCAGTGAGCAATCCTCGTTAGCCTTCCCAAGTCTGGGGTTGTTCCCCTCACGCGGATACTTCGCCTATGATGTGGCACTACTTGCCCCTGTCGGTGGCCTGCGAGCCCCAAGGGATCGTTGGAATGCACGACTGGCGCCATGAATTGCGTCAGCGGCTGCGATTGGAGCCGATACAATGCCTCCTGATCCGTGTCCATTGTTGCTGGCATAGATCCTCATCGGATCACTTTGCACGGTACTTTATGAGTCCGGGCTCCCGGTTGGCTCGTTATGGAGTGAATGCTGCCAAGCTTGTTGATGCTGGTGTCATGGGATCGGGGCACCCAGGCTTGGGACCCTTGCGCCGGCGTAGCCTGCGGTGAATGAGTGGCGCGACCCGAGGGAGCTATCTGAATTTTCGCGACTGATCATCGAGATCATCTTGACCAGCAGCATTCACTAGGGCTCACAACATAACTTGAGAAGCCATGCTGAAAGGAGACAATTGCTCATCAAGGACGGATCTGCTCGCGTAGATGGTTGACGATAGGTGGTAGTGTGAGATGCCAATCACCCAGGACGGTGAGATCGACTCCTGGGTCAACATCTGGGGGCGTCGTCGTAAGATTGACGGTCATCAGGGCTCCGCGGACGCCAGCGAGATGGTTATGGCTCCCCCGTGTGCCGATGGCGATGTAGAGTCCCGGAGATACGGAGCGCCCAGTGATGCCTATCTGCCGTGATCGTGGCATGATTCCACGATCAGCGATCTTGCGGGTACAGCCGAGCTGTGCTTGCACGCTGGCCGCGAGCTCTTCGATCAGAGGCAGGTCCTCAGCGCTGACGCCGGCACCAACGCCAAAGATGATCGGAGCGTTGGCAAAATCGAGGATATCTAGTATCTGGCTCGCGCTGAGGGTGACTCGGCCACGCCTTTGGGCCACAAGGGTGCTCTTGGTGGGTGTCACAAGACGTAGAGATGGTGGGTGTTGGGGCATATCTGGACGAAGAAGCGCGATGCCAAGGCTGGTGACGGCGGATACGTTGGCCGCCGATGCGATCGATCCAACACTCTTTGCTCCACTCACCAATGGCGAACGATCGCTACTAAGCCGGGAGAGATCGGTGAGGACGCCGGCGTTCAGGCGGGCGCCAAGACGTCCGCCGACCTCGCGTCCAAATGAGGTAGCTGGGGTGACTAACAGCTGTTGTGGATGTGCAAGAAGCCAGTTTGCGATGGCGGGGACAAGGTCGTCCTCGACGGGGGCTCCATCGATTTCGACTAGATAGTCGACACCACCGAAGTCCTCCCCACCCTCAAGCGCGTCGTGAAAGGAGAACACCGTTAGCTGGCCGCTGGTGGGGTCGAGCCCTGCCACAAGGTAGTTGATTAAGTGACGATTGAGCTTTGGTTGTCCTGGATCGCAAAGGTAGGCAACGCGATCAAGACCGAGCAATTCCGACTGAGTGACGACGTCGAGGGGTTGGAGTGGTCGATTCCGAATCATGGCAAGTCCCTTGTCAAGTTCGCTTCGGCCGTCGATGACGATGTTGAGGCGATGGGTCTCGTCATGGCTGATCCCGTCGACCACAGTGCGCACGCTCGGCACGGCTTCGACAAAGCCGAGTTCAAAACGTCCTAAGGTGCTAACGCGCTGCGCTTGTATCGCCTCGATCTCTTCATCCGTAGGCTTTGCTGGCGCGCAAATTCGTTCAGCGACCGCGATCACGGCTGGAAGCGCTACGGATGCCGAACGGGTGCCATCATCGAGTTCAGCATCCAGCGTCGCAATGTTGTCCTCGAGTGCCAGTTCGCGAGCGGCTCCCGAGTATGGGATGTCAAGGAGTTCGGCCAGTTGGGCTCCGACGATGCCGGTATTGGCGTCGACCGCAAATCTGCCGGTGAGGATAAGGTCGTATGCAGAGGGGCGAGTCTTGACGAAGCGTGCAAGCACCTCCGCGGTTGCCAGCGTATCGGCGCCGGCAAAGGCGGGATCAGTGAGGTGAAAGGCTGCATCGGCGCCGATGGCTAGTGACTCTTTGAGGATCTGTCGTGCCGTTGGTGGACCCATGCTGACCACGTCGCACGTACCACGATGTTGGCGAGCCAGCGCTACTCCGAAGGTGACGGCGCGACGACAGAACGGGTTCAGTTCCTGCTCTTGTGGTCGGCGAACCATTTGGCCGTTGGCGTCGAAGTCGGCACTCTCAGCACGACTTACCTGTTTGACGGCCACCAGAATACGTAGACCATTCATCGATCACTCCAATCGGACATAAGTGGGGCTGGGGGATAACAGATTGGGTGGCGGAAACGTCATTTGGAATGACCGCGCCGAAGCACAAAGTTGCTGGCGATCATCGATAGTACTGGAGCTCCGGTCTCGGGGTGCAGTTCGATTTTGGTCTTCACGATTCCGCGATCTGGCTTCGATTGTGAAGGGCGTGCCTCGACTACCTCGCAGGACAGCCAGAGTTGGTCTCCACCACGCACTGGAGCGAGCCAGTGAAGTTGATCAAGCCCTGGTGACCCAAGACTTGACGCTGACGATAGATAGTGAGTGACCAGCTCCTTCATGGCGACCACACAGGTGAACCACCCACTCGCGATGATCCCACCATAGATGCTGGTACGTGCTGCTTGGGGGTCGATGTGGAAGGGCTGAGGATCCCACGCGCGGGCAAAGGCGATCATGTCGGTCTCAACGATCTCGATCGGACCGAACTGTTCGATCATTCCGACGGGATAGTCCTCAAAGAATCGTGACTTCATTGTGGTCATCTTAGCGAGATGCCGAGCGCTACCAAAGACGTTAGCGAGGAGTCGTTGATTCGTCTGTGGGCGGGACGGCGACCCCAAGCTTCGCAGCAAGTTCAGCATCACTTGGCTCGACGAGGAAGCTACCGTCGTCGAAGATGATGGTGGGTATCCGTGGCTCTTGACCCTGGAGCTGCCGTATCAGCGCCTTGCCTTCGGAGTCTGCATCGGTATCGATCCATTCGAATGTCGTCTCCGTCTCGATCAGGAGTGCCTTGGACCGCCGACAGTCTGGGCACCAATCGGCGCCATACACCCGAATCGTCATGGGCACATCACCTTCCTTTCGATACGACGGCGCAGACTGATCAACCGCCGTAGCCGGGCACTAGTCAGCCCCTTGTTGCCATGGTAGTCGCCACTCCGGTACCCTCGTGATCGGATCGTGAGGCCCTCGGCAATCTGGACTAAGATGATTGACCGGGGCGTCGGGCTTTGGCGCGGGCCGCCGCTTCCAAAATGACCTTTCTCACACGCACCTGCGTTGGGGTAACCTCGACACACTCGTCATCGGTGATGAGCTCGAGGGCTGATTCGAGCGTCAGAGGAATTGGGGGCACGAGCCTCACCAACTCGTCCGCAGTCGATGAGCGCACGTTGGTGAGTTTCTTCTCTTTGGTGGGGTTCACGTCCATATCACCTGGTCGGGCGTTGATCCCGATCACCATTCCCTCGTAGACCTGATCTTGGGGCGACACAAAGAGCTCACCGCGCTCTTGGAGATTCAAGAGCGCATAGGTCATGGCGACACCGGTTCGATCGGACACTAAACTTCCCTGGCTTCGCGGCTTGATCTCGCCGACAACTGGACCCCACTTTTCAAAAGTGTGGTGGATGATCGCGCTGCCTCGCGTCGCCGAGAGCAGCTCGCTCCTGATGCCGAGCAGTCCACGGGACGGGATCAGGTAGCTCGCTCGAATCCAACCCGAGGCCATTTGATGCATTGAATCAAGCGTCGCCCGCCGCATTGAAACGATCTGGGTAAGCGAGCCGAAGTACTCCTCGGGAACATCGACTTCGAGGAGTTCAAAGGGCTCTTGGAGTTTGTCGTCGACCACCATGGTGAGGGCCTTGGGCTTAGAAACGGTGAGCTCGAAACCCTCCCGGCGCATCAGTTCGATGAGGACAGCGAGAGCGAGCTCTCCACGCCCCTGTACCTCGAAGGTGTCGTTGCGTTCCGTTGGCACGACCTTGATGGCGACGTTGCCGATGGTCTCTTGCGCAAGCCTCGAGCTGATGAGGCGCGCAGTCAATTTCTTGCCCTCTTTGCCGGCGAGCGGTGATGTGTTCACCCCGATCGTCATTGAGATCGCTGGCTCTTCGATAGTCAGAGGGGGGAGGGCGACCGGTGCTTCGGAGTCGGCAATCGTTTCTCCAATGTTGACATCTTCGAGTCCAGCGACGATGGCGAGTTCGCCGGCAGCGACCTCGTCAACCGCCACCCGTTCGAGATAGTGGGTGATGAAGAGTTCGCCCAGGCGAATGCGCGTTTGCGTGCCATCGATATGGATGCGGGTCACGCTGGCGCCACGCTTGAGCGAACCGGCAAAGACGCGACAGATGGCGAGTCTACCGAGATACGGCGAGGCGTCGAGGTTGGTAACTTGGGCCTGCAACGGAGCGTCGGGTACCGCAAACGGTGCTGGGATCGTCTCGATGATGGCGCGAAAGAGTGGCGTGAGGTCCTTCTCGAGGTCGTCGGCACTCCGGCCGGCAATCCCTTGCTTTGCGGAGGCATAGATAACTGGGAATTCAATCTGGTGCTCGTCGGCGCCCAACTCGATGAAGAGATCGAGGATTTCGTCGAGGACCTCTGCTGGGCGTGCGTCTGGCCGGTCAACCTTGTTGACGACGACGATCACCGGCAGCTTGCGCTCGAGTGCCTTGCGCAGCACGAAGCGAGTCTGAGGGAGTGGCCCTTCGGCGGCATCGACCAACATGAGGACGCCGTCAACCATGAAGAGTGCTCGTTCCACCTCACCGCCAAAGTCGGCGTGTCCAGGCGTATCAACCAGATTGATTTTGTAGTCCTGGAAGAACACCGAGGTGTTCTTGGCCAAAATCGTGATCCCTTTCTCACGCTCGAGGTCCATCGAGTCCATGATGCGATCCTCGATGGCCTGATTCTCTCGGAAGGCTCCCGATTGACGTAGAAGCTTGTCCACGAGCGTGGTCTTGCCGTGATCGACGTGGGCAATAATGGCAACATTGCGTAATTCGTTGGGCACTGTGATGAATACTCCTAGTCGTTTGGGCGCGGTTTATCTTGAGCATGATGAGGTGGGTTGGATGTTGTCTAAGCGCCGTTGTCTTTGCGAGCCCGCTTGAACTCGCGCTGGACATCAAGCCAAGTGATCGGCTCGGGGTCTGCACCCAGGTCCTCCTGCTTTTGCGCCCTGTTCATTATAGCGATAGCGACTGCCCAGAGAATCCCGAAGTCAATGACCTTGGAGATTCCACCGGCAAGCTGCTGGTCAGCGACTTCGGAAATGTTGAAGATGAGATGAATATTCGAAGCGAAGATGGGGTAAAAGGAGTGATGAGCGAAGATCAGGATGACCGCTGGAAATGAGGGTATCAGGCTTTGGGCAAAGAGGTAGAAGACCCGACCACCGGTTGACAGTTTTTTGGTACCTGGATTCAACCGCAGCGCGGGAATCCACATCAGTGCGCCGGCGAAGACGAAGACGACCTGGAGATAGGTATAGACAACCAGGGAGGTGGCTTGGGCCTGGACGATGGTCGGAAGCATCGAGAGCATGAGAACCGCGCAATAGAGGATGGTGGTAAAGGTTGGGGATGTCAACAGTTCAAGGAGGGCATCGGCGAATGGCGTCTCGGTCAACTTGTGGAAAAGCCAGTTTGGGGTGCCAAGAAGTAGCAACGGTACCGCGACCAATTCGATAACCATGGTGTGGGTCAGGTACGCGAGGCTCGATACGTATCGGGCAAGCTCCAGCGATGGCCAACTCTCCATGAGCGCCAGCAGGACAAGGCCTACAAGAAAGAGCGTACGTTGCCGCTGTGAGACGACATCTCGCAGGCGTATTCGCTTCGGCGAGTCGCCGAGCCGACTGGCGACCTTGGGCACGAGCTTATAGTAGAACAGCCACCCGAGTATTAGGACGATCAACCCTCCGTACGGTGGGGTGATGTGAATGACGGCTTCTCCTGTTACGGTGCCAAGCACCAGCTCCTCCCAGCGACACACAAGCCCCTCGCGAGTGAGACCCCGCAAAGATGACACCCCCTAGTCTAGGCTTGCGTGCGCGCTAACCATAGACTGGCATTTTTTGACAACTCAGGTGCGCGAGAACCGTGACATTTGAGAGTGGATCGGTACCAACCAATGGATCGGTCCCTGGGATTCGATGGTTCCGGTTGCGGGTGCAGACCCTAGAAGGGAGATAACGGTCGTGGCTCTTGATCCTTTGATCCGGCTGGTGAATCTTTTCGAGCTGCTCAGCACCAGCAAGCAACCACTCACACAGGAGGCCATCACTGATCTGATTCCCGGCTTCCCGGAGTCACCCGCTGCGCGCGCTCGTGCCTTTGAGCGCGCGAAGGCGAGCCTTCGCGAGATCGGAATTCCTATCAGGACGGTCGCGTTGCCTGGGCGCGCGCAAGTGGGCTATTGGATCGATCCAGACGATTTTGCCTTCGATCTTGATCTCACTCGTGATGAGTGGGCGGCGCTCGAGGCGGCACTTGGGTGCGCAGTGTTTGTCGGGCAGCATGGGCAGCACTTCGAGAGTCGTCTCGGTTTGCTCTATCGTCAGGCCGCCCCGATTCTGTGGGACATGGGAGGGCTGACCCATCTTGATCCAGCTCTTGCGGAGGCGATCGCTGGCTCCAAGCGCGTTCGATTTGGCTATCGAGGACGTGAACGTGACGTCTTCCCTTTTGGGGTTTTGATGCGCTGGGGACAGACGTATCTGGTGGCCGAAGAGGAAGACCGACAGAAGAGCTTTCGGATCGATCGAATCGAAGGTCCCTATGTGCTTGGTCCCTACGAGGCGCATCCGAGACCAATCGATCTTCGATCAGCGCTGCCCTCCCACCCCTGGCACCTCGAGATCGATCAAAGGGTTCAGGTGACCCTCTTGGGCGCGCGCGCCCAACTGGAGCACCTTGGTGCGACGCCCTATCATTTGAGTCCAGACCCAAGCGGTCTCTCCACTGGAGTGGTTGAGGTATCGAACATGGTGGCCTTCTTTGGGGATCTGATGATGGAGAGTGCTCCGGTCGTTCCGATTGCCCCACCTGAGGTTCGTGTGCGTTTCATGGACCATGTGAAAGGGGCTCTAGCTGCTTTGCAGAATAACTTTACGGTCACAACAACAACGACGCCGTCGCCGGCCGATGCGAGGGTGTCCACCCGACCGCCTCCACCTCGTAGTCATCAACGACTTGAGGATCGCTTCATGGCCGTGCAACAGCTGCTCTCGTATCTACGAATTAATGGAGGCTCGGCAACGATCAAGGCCTTGACTGAGGCCTCTGGGTTGCCGGCCGACGAGGTTGTGGAGCTGTTGGAGTCTGCGTCGTTGGCGGGACTGCCGCCGTATAGCCCAGATGTGTTGTTAGACGTGATGGTCGACGAGGAGTTCGATCTCGTCGAGGTCTCGGTGGATACTGAACTGGGACGCACCAAGCGCATCGACGTCGTTGAAGCCATGACGGTGCTGGCGACCCTGGATGCGGTGGCGGGTCTCTTGGAAAACAACGACCCCGAGCTAACAAGTGCTTCACGGAAATTGCGCTCCGCTATCGAGGGTCAGTTTGTCCGTGTCGGTGACGTGGTGAACCTCGATAACCCACCGGAATCACTGGCTCTCTTGCGTCGAGCTGTCGTCGTCCCAGATTGTGTCGAATTCGCCTATACCGATGCCGAAGGGAAAACAACGACCCGGCATGCGGTGGCCTTGACGCTTTTCGTCGTGGCTGGGCGTTGGTATCTTTTTGGACTTCATGAAGGTAAAGAACGACACTTTCGTCTGGATCGTATGCGCGAGGTGCAACTCACCCCCTTCGATGGCTGCCACGATGCCCTACGAATTCGTGAGGGTCGCCAATCCATCGATCGTCTCGATCCTCTGGGTCTTCGCTCTGCCGGGCAGCCGACGAGACTCAGGTTGAGCGCTGGTCAAATGCCCACCCTTGAGGCGTTGACTGGAGGCGTGTTCGATGTTGAGGGTGATGAGGTTATTGTGTATAGCTTTCGTGATGAATGGCTTGCACGGCTGTTGCTCGCTCTTGGCCCAGGAGTGCGAGCCGCATTGCCGAGTGCGACGATCGAAATGTTTCGCAACATTGGAGAGCGGACGCTGGTCCAGTTCGATAGCCCTTGGACCGCACCCGGGTCAGTTGGCCTAGGAGATCAGGGAGGCAGTGCAGATGAAAGCGGGGCAGATGAAAGCAGTGCAGATGACGAGAAGTGAAGACCCGCAGAGCACCTGGGGTGTTACATATGGCCAGGATGCAACGATTGGGCACAGACGTTGGTGCTTGCAATGAAGTTGACCCAAGCAGTCATCGTCCGTGCCGTTGGCGAGAACCGCCACGGGGTGTTGGCAACCATCATGCCAGGCGGTTTCGTCCACTCCGTGTTGGTCAACCCTTTTTGGGTGGAGGACGCACAAGCCGTTGGAGTATTCTCGAGACGCAAAGCTCAAAAGATCAGTAATCTCGTCAATCGGCCGGTCGCGACCATCACGCTGGTGCGAGATACCCGGTATCTCTCCCTTATGGGCTCAGCGAGCCTGGTAGGGGAGCCTGACCGGGTGGCGGACTGTTTCGATGCGTTCTATGAAAAATATCAGCGATTCCCAGCACAAGCATCCGACCGGGTTCTGATACTCGTGCACGTCCAACGCACCGTTGGGGCGTTGGAGGTGAGTTGACGTACTGGAGATCGCCGCTCGGCCCACATGGTAGGACGTTGCTGAAGAAGTTCGGAGCACAAATCGCTGGCAGTGTTGGCAGTTCGTCGATCCTGTACCTATGCTTTCCATCTGAAAACAGTTTTTAAACAGACTAAGCAGGTTGTGCGCGTGATGCATGTACTGGCGCGCGTCAACGTGTTGGTGGCTCGTTTGGATTACGGGCGCAAGGGAACGGTGCACAGAGAGGAGATCGCGATGCCACGTGGTGCTTGCCGAATCGATGAAGTGATGACCGGCGCCGTCACGCGAGTGGCCGAGGTTGCGTTGTGGTGATTGAAGTCGGATCCGACCACATTGTACGTGATGCCCCCTCGCCTAGTGGTTCCCTTGAACAGACCCTTGGGGCAAGAGTCAACGATGAAAGACTCGGTGGGGCGGTATCGCTGATTCTGGCGATGATGCCAGTGGTGCGGACCATCAAGGCTCGTGCTGGCACCTGCCAAATTCACGGGATGTCGGTGACGCCACGGCACATGCAGGTGTTGATGCAGGTGTACATGGTGGGCCGGGTGACGGTCAGTGAACTTGCCGACCAGCTGCGCCTGAGTTTGGCAAGCGTCTCATTGATCGCTTCGCAGCTGGCCTCGGTTGGGTTGCTCGAGCGCCACGAGGACCCTCAGGATCATCGGCGTACTGTGATTGGTCCTGGCCCAGAATACGACCGGTTTGTTGGTGAGGAGTTGGTCAAGCGCTTTGAGCCCTTAATGCAGGCACTTGCGGGCCTCAGCCCAGACGATCGGGTGGCTCTCGATCGAATTGCGCACTTGTTATCGATGAAGTTGATCGAGACGCTTGATGAAGCATAACGCGAGCCACGGGTTGACGATGAGGAATAACAGTTGGTCAGCCGAGGTTGTCGCCTCTGGCAGAAAGACATCTATTGATGGGAGTCTACGTTGAGTCGTTTCTTCGAACGTCTTGGGTTGTTCGCGGTCCGTTTTAAGTACGCGATTGTCGTGGTATGGATTGTGGGTCTCATCGCAGCGCTCGCCTTCCTGCCCTCGATCGGATCGGTCGTGCAAAATAACTTCTCAAACTTTTTGCCTACGAACTCTCCTTCGATTAAGGCGGCACAACTTGCCGACGTTTTTCAAAAGAGTACCGATTCTACGGTGGTAGTCATAGCTGATAGTCCACACGCTGCTCTTACATCAGCAGATTCCGCCTATCTGAGCACACTGGCAGCGCAATTAAAGACGGTGCCATCGGTGGTCAAGTCGAACGTGGCAGCGATCTCGGCTAACCAGAAGGCGGAGCAGATCGAAGTCGTATCGTCGACATCACAGTTTGATGATATTGGTATTAAGACGCTGGTCAATGACATGGCGGCCAAGCTGAAGGCCAGTCCCGCCCCTGCGGGTCTGCAAGTGCACCTCGCGGGCACGGTGGCGACCGCGGTCGCACAAGCCGACCAGAACAACTCCAGCGCCAGCGCAACCCAGGGCTTTTCGGTGCTGTTCATCCTGGTGCTGTTGTTCATTGTCTTTAGGTCGGTGCTCGCACCGTTTCTCACCCTGTTGCCTGCTCTTATCGTCTCGCTGCTTGCGGGTCCAGTGGTGGCAAGGCTGACCTCGGTCCTTCATTATCAGGTCTCTAGCGTTACGCAGCTGTTGATGATCGTGCTTGTCCTCGGTGCCGGTACCGATTACGGCCTGTTTTTGGTGTTCCGAACGCGTGAGGAGTTGGATCGAGGGCGCTCTACCCGCGAGGCTGTGGAGCATGCCCTCGCCAAAGTCGGTGAGTCGATCACCTTCTCGGCGCTGACCGTTATAGCAGCGGTTCTCATGCTGATCACCGCCACCTTTGGTTTCTATCGTGGCCTTGGGTATCCGCTTGCCATTGCGGTCTTTCTCATGTTGCTCGCAGGTCTTACCCTTCAGCCAGCGCTCCTTGCGATCTTTGGTCGGGCGGCGTTTTGGCCACGGCGTAAGGCTGAAAAGCGGTCCGAAGTCAAGTACGGGCTCTGGGGCAGGGTCGCGGGTCGGTTGGTGATGCGACCGGTAGCGACGTTGCTCGTTGGTGTAGCCTTCTTCGGTGTCTTGGCTCTCTTCGCTCCGCTGAATCGTCCCTCCGGCTTTGCAAGTAATGCGTCGGCACCCTCGGGCACGAACGCTTATTACGGCAACCAGGATCTCACGAAGTATTTCCCAAAGGCCTCATTTAATCCGACCGAGTTGATCTTCCGCTTCTCGTCACCGATTTGGGATCACGTGGGAACATTGACGACGTTGCAGGACAATATCTCGCGTTCGCCGCTGTTCACCCAGGTTGATGGCGCGCTCAACCCAGCGGGTGTAAACCTTGCTACGTCGAATCTCGAGCGGCTTCATGCGGTGCTGGGATCGGCATCAAATCTGCCACAGGTGCCAACGCAACATGTGGTCACTGGTGGGGCTTACCAGCTCTATCGGGCGACAAGCAACTACATCAGTAAAAATGGACACGAGGTGCTCTTTGAGACGACGCTTCGGGCCGGTTCGCCTGGGCAGAATCCGGCGATCAATGCCGTGCCATCGATCCGTTCCTTCACGACCAATCTGGCACACAAGGTTGGCGCGACCAAGTCAGGTGTCGCAGGGGAGGCGCCGGCTTCGTATGACGTCTCCGCAGCGTCGAATCATGACCTAGTCCACATCGTACCGTTGGTCATTTTGATCATCGCCATCTTGTTGGCGCTGGTGTTGCGATCGATCGTGGCCCCGGTGTTCCTAGTGGTGAGCGTCGGACTCTCCTTCTTCGCCGCTCTTGGTGTCGCCGTGTTGATCTTTATGAAGATCGGAAGCCATAGCGGGTTGATCTTTATCTTGCCCTTCATGCTGTTCCTCTTCCTGCTGGCGTTGGGAGAGGATTACAACATCCTGGTCATGACTCGAATACGCGAGGAGTCTCATCATCACACGGTGAAGGAAGCGGTTGTCGCTGCGATTGGAGCTACGGGTCCGGCGGTGACCTCTGCTGGCATGGTGTTAGCGGGTACGTTCTTGGTGCTCGGTCTAGCTTCCGCTGGACAGGCGGAGGTAGAGGAGATCGGTATTTCGTTAGCGCTCGGTGTCTTGATGGATACCTTCTTGGTTCGGACGCTGCTCGTTCCCTCCGCAGTCGTGTTGTTGGGTCGGTGGAGTTGGTGGCCGTCCAAGCTCAGTGATCTCGAGCCCGACGGGGCCCCTCCTCGCACAAATGACGGAGATGATGATGATGCAGGGCTATCGTCAGCCGATCAGGACGATCGTGAGCCTGAAGGGCAGCTCACCTGAGATGCCAGGTGAGATCTATGCCCAGGTGGATGCCCCGACAAAGGTAGCCACGGTCTGGATCGATAACCCTGATCGCGTCAATGCGATGTCGATTCACATGTGGAATCGGCTAGCGGAGGTCTTGCATGGTCTAGGCACCGATCGTGCGGTGCGCGTTGTTGCCATTCGCGGAGTTGGCGGCGCGTTTTGTGCTGGTGCAGACCTCAGCGAGTTTGGTGAACACCGGCGCGGAACCGACACCATAGCCTACGATGAGCGTACGGAGGCAGCGCTGTCGATACCTCGCCAGCTGCCAATGCCGGTCGTCGCGTTTGTCGAAGGCTACTGCCTTGGAGGCGGGGTCAGCATCGCCGTCGCCTGTGATCTGGTGTATGCGGTCGAGGGAGCACGATTTCAAATCCCTGCGGCGCGCATGGGAACCGCCTACCCGGATGGTGCGCTTTCTCGCCTGCGTGAGCGTGTCGGCTCTGCGCAGGCGCTTGACATGATCGCCACAGCGAGGCGGCTTGAGATCGCTGATGCGCTTCGCATCGGGCTCGTGACGGCGTCGTTTCCCTCCAGCGAAGCAGTGACCACCACATTGAGCGATATCGCGGCTCTTGCCCCACGCTCGATTGCGGCTGCAAAAGCGGCCATGGAGGGGCGTTTAAGCGAAGAGGAGCGACTCTCAATCTTCTCCAGTTCCGATTATGACGAGGGCTTACGAGCCTTCAGTGAGCGCCGCTCTCCCCGATTCACTGGATTGTGAATCGCATTGCGTCATCGCTGCATGCTACAGTGGACGTAGTTCGTAGAAGGGGGAGCTATGAAAGTCGAACTCAATGTCTTGGATTTCTTGTACCGAGCTGTAGAGGTTTTTCCAAACAAACTGGCACTCGTCGACGATCCGGAGGTGCAAGGCGCTCTTGGCCGGTTGACCTATGCCGACATTGGTCAGCGCGTCAAGGGTATGGCTTCGACGTTGGACGCCATGGGCTACAAGGTAGGGGACCGGATCGGGATCGTCTCGCCGAACGCGGGCAAGTTTCTGATCTCGTACTTCGGGGTGTCAGGATACGGACGTATCCTTGTTCCGATTAACTATCGACTCAACGCTGACGAGGTCCAGTACATCGTCAACCATTCAGGCACCCGGCTGTTGCTGATCGATCCAGAGTATGCCGAGATCTTCGGCAAGGTCGAGGTCGAGCACCGGATAATTATGGATGGTGCCGAGGACAGGGAGGTTTTTGCACCCCTGACAGAAGGGGCCTCGGTGCCAGAGTGGGCAGGTGATGAGGATTTCGCCTGTTCGATCAACTATACCTCGGGCACAACGTCTCGGCCTAAGGGTGTGCAGATGACGCATCGTAACGCATGGCTCAATGCCTCCACGCTTGGTTGGCATACGACGGTTACTGATCGAGACGTTCTATTGCATACGCTACCAATGTTTCACTGTAATGGTTGGGGGATGCCCTATGCCGTCACCGGCATGGGCGGGACCCACGTGGTGCAGCGCAAGATCGATGGCGAGAGCATCCTCTCCAACGTCGAAAACGAAGGTGTCACGCTGGCGTGTGGCGCTCCAGCGGTCTGGGCGGCGACCTTGGGGGGTGCTGAGAAGCGATCGAGCGAAGGTCGAACGATCCCAGGGCGTGATCTCATGCGTGTGGTCGCTGCCGGTGCCCCGCCACCGTCGCGCACCATCGAACGCATCCAAGGCGAACTTGGCTGGGAGTTTATTCAGATCTATGGGCTGACCGAGACGTCGCCTTTGCTCACTGTCAATCGACGACCGAAAGAGTGGGACACGTTGGAGCCAGCAGAGCTCGCCCGCAAGCTTTCGATGGCTGGAACGCCGAGTATCGGGGTCCGGATTGCCGAAGACGTTGATGGTGAGGTGCTGGCCCAGGGCAATCAAGTTTTTAAGGGATATTGGGAGCAGCCGGAGGAGTCGGCAAAGGCGCTGGCGGGCGGTTGGTTTCACACCGGTGATGGCGGTACCTATCAGAACGGTTACCTCCGAATTCTTGACCGAAAGAAGGACGTGATCATCACTGGGGGTGAGAACGTCTCATCAATCGAGGTTGAAGACGTGCTCTTCCAGCATCCAGCGGTCGCCGAAGTGGCGGTCATTGGGGTTCCCGATCCAAAGTGGGGCGAAACGGTCAAGGCATTGGTGGTGCTGAAAGGCGGAGTAAGCGCAACCCAGGAGGAGCTTCAGGCGTTCTGCCGTGAACGGCTAGCGCACTTCAAGTGCCCAACGTCAATCGAGTTCCGCGATGAACTTGCTCGCACGGCTACCGGCAAGCTGCAGAAGTTTAAGCTTCGTGCGCCGTACTGGGAGGGCAAGGAGCGCCTCGTCAATTGAGTCTCGCCCACAGGGCCCTGAGGTTGTCATGACATCCAAGGGCTCACAGCCGATGTACGCATGGCGGGCGAATGCAGGCCGAACGATTGTGGGCCGAACGATTGTAGGCTGAGCAGGATTCGAGCGCGCCTGATCGATGGTGAGGGCCAATCAGAGGTCGGTGATTCGTTTGAAGTGCTCCTGATAGGTGGTACTAGCTGGGTCACGAGCGACATCGCTGAGGCGAGCTAGGAGCTGTTCCGTTGCATCGGGTGTGTTGGGACGTAATCCGTAGCTCGATTGGTACTGGCTTTGGTGGCATGCGAGTGCCTTGGCCTTGGTCGTCAGGTGTTCCTGGCTGAGGGTCTCGTGATGGTCTTCGACATCGGCCTCAAAGAGCAGAAGATTGTTTGGTCGGGCGGGGGTCGACGAGAGCTCTGGCCAAAACGTTGCGTCACGGGCTCTTACCAGTGCATCGATGACGATCTCGCCGGTGACGCGATGGTCGGGATGAAGCCGATAGCGTTTCCACGGATCGTGGGTGATCACCACGTCAGGGCAAAGTGAACGCATAAGTGCGACGAGTTGCATCACTATCTCGGCGGTCATCTTGAGTTCACCGTCGATTTGTCGGTAGAAGTTGAGTGTTGTTGCCCCCAAAATGGCTGCTGCGCGCTTGGCCTCCGCTTCGCGGGTGACGGCGAGTGCGAGCTGATCCTCGGTTACATTCCAAGTTCCTCGACGTCCATCCGTCAAGATCGCGACATGAACCTCGGTGCCCCGTTGTGACCACTTCGCCAGGGTTGCCCCGCAACCAAATTCAACATCGTCAGGATGTGCACCGATGGCGAGCACGACGCCAGGATTGACGAGATCAACGGTGGTGTCGTGATCCTGGGCTACCAGGTAAGAGGCGAATCCATCGCGTTGAGAGGTCACAGTATGCTCCAGAGTTCTGCGTGCGGGAACGTCTCTCGTGCGAGGACGAGGTCGTTAGCCGTGTCGATGTCAAAGGCACCAGAAGATGGGTGAACCTCAATAGCAAGGCCAGCCGTAGCCGCAAGCTCGAGATGTGAAAAAAACGAGTTGTCACCGAATGCAAAGCGTGGAGCCTGCATTGAGGTGGGGACGCGGAGGAGGTTTGTCCCACTGAGGTGGGCATCAGGGGTGATGAGACACTGGGGTGATGGGCGAGTCTCATAGGTGGTGAGACTGGTAAGAAAGGGGAGGTCGTTCGGGATGATGGCAATCGCCCGATAGCGTCCAAGTGCGGTCGAGGTCACCGCTTGGGTGAGCGCCTCATTGAGTTCGCTGCCCTGCTGCAGTAGCGAAGGTATCCCAAGCAGGGTCCCCTCTGCGGCGGCAGCGTGGTTCTCGGCGAGCATGTAGAGGTCGCTCGTCCCGACGGCCTGCTTGACGCGTTCGAGGCAATAACGCGTGAGTCGTTGGCGCTGATCTTGTGAGAGCACATCACGCAGTCGAGTCTTCGACGTCGCAGGGTCCCCCTGTAAAACTAGGTATGCGACGTCGTTGGAGCCCTTAGACACGTGAGACAGCCTAGCAACGGAGGGCCGATGGTCGATGTCGTTGCTAAGTTGCTAACCCCTTTGCCTGGAGCAGTGGGTACGTACGCCATCAGCGGCCAGCGCCCCCTTTGGAATTCGCCGATTCCTGGTTTTGCCTGTCTCGTGTTGGCGGATGTTGTTCGTCTCAGCCTGCGTCTGTCACGATGGATGCGGCTGAACAAGGAACGCTGGCAACTGGTCCTCGATGTGCAGCACTGTTGTTACTGCGTTGTTGTTGCATCCGGTATCCCGCTTGGATTCATCGGGAACGAACGAGAGCGTAGGTACACGAGACGCTAACCTTGGTCCAATGTCGATTGGAGTGGATGAGGTAGGACGCGGTGCCTGGGCGGGCCCGCTTGTCGTTGGAGCCGCCAGCGGTGACATCGAAGCCGCCTCACAGATCCTGAGACGACGCGACAATGATGGTTATTACGATTCAAAGGCGTTGTCGCCACAGCGACGATCGGCGATGGCTGCTCGGCTTGCCGATGCCGGAGTGGCGTTTGGTCTAGGGTCTGCGACTGCCCATGAGATCGATGCCGAAGGATTGACCAAGGCGCTCTCGCTTGCAGCAGGGCGAGCACTCGTGGATCTTGGCCCCCGACTAGTAACTGGGATTGACGATCATCAGCTGTTGCTCGACGGAGCAGCCAACTATCTGGCTGACGCCGGAGCCGTTATGGTTGTCCGTGGAGATCGAACCCATCCGTTGATTGCCGCCGCCTCGATCGCCGCGAAGTTGGCGCGCGATGAGTGGATGATCATGTTGGATGTTGAGCTGCCATTTTGGGATTTTAGGGCCTCCAAAGGCTACGGTTCACCACGTCATCGCTTCGGTCTCTCTTGGTTGGGTCCCTCTGTCGAACATCGCCGTTCCTTTCGCCCAATGTCTGAACTTCAGTTCCCAGGTGGTGACCATTTTTCCTCCGCCGTTCGCACAAAGTAAACTCAGTGCAGTGATCACGACGTATGGGGGAGGGCCGGTGCTGAGTAGGGATGATTTGTGCTAGAGCATCGATTGGATGGCGATTCGGGACTACCGCTGTGGGCTCAGCTTGCTGAGGCGTTGCGAGAGGGAATCGAAGTTGGGGACTTTGATGGTCGTTTTCCGTCCGAACCGGAGCTGGTTGAGCAGTTCAAGGTCTCCAGATCGACCGTTCGTGAGGCGATTCGTTACCTACGCTCAGAAGGCTATCTAGAGGCGCGCCAAGGCAAAGGGACGTTTGTCGTTGCTCGCGAGAGCTTCGATTCGTTGCGCAGCCATCGATTTTCCCTGGCCGGGAGGATCGCCGAGTCAGGCCTCGAGGAGGTTGCTCGGCTGCTCTCCAAAGGGTCGGTACGTGATCCTGACTTGGCGGCTCGCCTCGCGCTGGGTTCGGATGAGTTTTTTCTTATCGAGCGATTACGTGGTTCACAACATGAGAGCTTTGCACTTGAGCGAGCCTATCTCCCGCGGGTGAACGCTTCGAGCTTTGACGATGTTGACTTGACGCAGGCTGGCTCCCTCTACGCGGTGCTGCAGTCGGGAACTGGGATCACCGTCACTGCTGGATTTGATGAGGTCTCGGCTGCGATTCCCTCGGATCGGGAGGCGAAACTGCTCGGCATCACGGAGCATGATCCGGTGTTGGTCGTGGAGCGTTACGCCTATTCTCACCATGAGTTGGTCGAGTTCCGGAGGACGACGCTCGTCCCGGGTCGCGTGCGCTTTCGTGCCGAATGGGGCCGCTAGAACGCTCTGGCAACCTACGGCAGCTGCTAGGATAATAGTTGCAACTGCAATGAGATTCGAGGTGTGCGATGGAATCGGTAGAGTTCGTGAATGCCCCAGTCGTGACGGCGACGACAGGGGAGGGCCGTGTTGAGCGACTTCCGCGTCGCCTCACGACGGCGCCAAGTGGTCTTGAGGGCGAAGGGTTTCCTGTGAAAAGGGCTTTTGCCGGTGTGCCCATGTCGGAGCTGGATCCGTTCGTCCACATGGACGAGATGGGTGAGGTCGACTATGGGCCGGGTGAACCCAAAGGAACGCCGTGGCATCCGCACCGGGGATTCGAGACCGTGACCTACATGATGGAAGGTGAATTCATTCACCAAGACTCCATCGGTGGCGGTGGTAGTCTCGGACGTGGGGACACCCAATGGATGACGGCTGGGGCAGGCATTCTCCATATTGAGCAACCTCCTGAGCAGCTCGTGGTCACTGGGGGACTGTTTCACGGGCTGCAACTCTGGGTGAATTTGCCGTCCAGACAAAAGTGGGTTGATCCAAGGTATCAAGATATCGGTCATACGCAGGTCGGCCGTGGCACGAGCCCACACAAGGATGTGGAGCTGCGAGTCATCGCTGGTTCTCTCGATCCGGTGCAAGGACCTGGGGTCACGTATACACCGATCAACATGGTTCACGCAACGCTGCACCCTGGTGCCCATATCAGCCTCGATTGGCCCCGTGCGTTCAACCTTTTGACCTACGTTATGGAGGGTCGCGTTCAATACGGTTCAACCCGAATCGATGCCCAGGCGGCCCAACTCGCCGTCTTTGCTGAGGGTGACTTCTTTTCAATCGCGAATCCAGGTCAGATCGATGCCGAAGTGGTCATCCTGGGCGGTCGCCCAATTGGTGAGCCTGTCGCTCACTACGGGCCCTTTGTGATGAACACACGAGCAGAGCTGGAACAGGCGATTGCTGACTTCCAGGCGGGACGTATGGGTCAGATTCCTGTCGCGCACCTTTGAGCTCATTTCGAGGCCCTCAGCGGCTAGGATAGTTGTAATTAGCAACTTATAAGGTGGTAACAGGTTGGCAAAAGGGTGGATGTCGCGACTCCTCGGCGTAGTGCTGACCCAACGCAAAGAGTTGATCATCGCCTTGGCCACCTCGATTCTTGGTACCGTTGCGACGCTGTTGGTCCCCATCTTCGAGGAAGCTTTTGTCGATGGCCTCAGCGGTCATCACGCCGAGAACGGTTGGCTCGTTGGCCTCATCGCCTTGGCCTTGGCTGCCTTTGGGTTGGCGTTCCTGCGTCGCTACTTCGGCGGGCGCCTTGCCCTCGGGGTGCAGCACTACCTGAGAACCCGGATCTTCAACCACCTCCAGCGGATTGACTTCGCCGCCCATGACAGCTTGCAGACCGGTCAGCTCGTTTCCGAGGCGAACGCCGATGTCTCGCTCATCCAGGGTCTTTTGTCATTCCTCCCACGACTGTTCGGCAATGCCCTCTTGGCACTGCTTTCACTGGTGGTGATGGCGGTCGTCTATTGGCCACTCGCCCTGATAGTGGCTGTATCCCTGGTCATTATCGGGGTAGCGTCGATTCGCTTGCGTAAGCAGATTTTCCCCGTGAGTCTCATTGCTCAACAGGAAAAAGGCGCGGTCAACGAGGTTGTTGAAGAGACGGTACGAGGCATCGCTGTCGTCAAGGGCTCAGCCCTTGAAGACGTGCAACTCGATCGCCTCCATGACAGGGCGACACGCCTGTACCGAGCACGAGTGGCGACGATTTGGAGGCAGGCAAAACTGCAGGCATTTTTGCAGCTGGTGCCGCTGGTCACCGAGGCGCTGGTGATCGGGATCGGTGGGTATGCCGCCATCAATGGCGACCTCACCATCGGAGCGTTCCTCCTTTTCACCACCTACATCGTGGAGTTGATCCTTCCGGTGCGTCAGCTTTCGGTGCTAGTTGCCCTCTCTGAACAGGCTCGAGCTGGAGTAGAGCGGATCTTTGGACTCCTTGACACCAATCCGGCGATTGTTCAACCAGCGAACCCTTACGTTCCAGTTGCTGTCCAAGGCACCATCGAGTTCGAGGATGTCGCATTTGCTTACAAGCCCGGGGTGCCGGTGCTCGATGGACTCAATCTCACGATTGAGCGTGGCGAGACGGTCGCCGTCGTCGGAGCCTCTGGATCAGGAAAGTCCTCACTGGCACTGCTCGTGCCTCGCTTCTATGAGCCCCAACGTGGTGCTCTCACCATCGATGGCGTGCCCGTCAACCAGTGGGATCTCACGTCACTGCGCCAGTCGATTGGCATCGTCTTCGAGGAGAGTTTCCTGTTCTCAGATACCATTCGGTCCAACATCGCTCTCGGTCGGACGGACATCTCCGATGCCGAGATCGTGCAAGCCGCCGAGGCGGCTCACGCTGATGACTTCATTCGTCAATTACCTCAGGGCTATGAAACCGTCGTCGGCGAACGGGGCGTTCGACTCTCGGGCGGTCAGCGCCAGCGGATCGCCCTCGCTCGTGCGTTGCTAGGATCACCCCCGATTCTGATTCTTGACGATGCCACGTCGTCGGTTGACCCGGCGACTGAGGCCGAGATTCTGGCGGCGATTGGAGCGGCTGGAACCGGACGAACGATGATTCTCATCGCCCATCGTCGCTCGACCCTGCACTTGGCCGATCGCATTGTGCTGATGCAGGGTGGTCGGATCCTTGCGACCGGAACCCATGAGCAGCTACTCGCAACCGAACCTGCCTATCGCGAACTCATGAGCGGTGAGAGTGACACCATCGTCGAGACTCCAAGGATTGCCCTGGTCGAAGGTGATGCCCCGGCCCCGACGCAGACAAAGGAAGAGTCGGTCACAATTCCAAAGATGATTGATCGTCGCATTGAGCTTGGCTGGGTCGACGAGCGCTTTCGGTTTGGAAGTCTCTTTCGACTGATTCGGGTGGGGGTCGTCGTGGGGGCGGTCTTGGTTGCCCTGGACGCGCTCTTGAGTTTGGCCTCGCCGCTCGTGCTTCGCTCTGGCATCGATGTTGGCGTGTTGCATCACGCGCGTTCGTTGGTGCTTGCTGCGGCTCTTGCGCTTGGGGTTGTTTCTGTGGTCGACCTCGTCGTCGTCATCCTCGAACAGGTGATTGCGGGCTTGGCCGCAGAGAAGTTTCTGCTGCTTTTGCGGTCTCGGATCTTCCAGAAGCTCCTCCGACTCGATATGGACTACTACGAGACCGAGATGTCGGGACGAATCATGACCCGCATGATCAGCGACGTGGATGCGTTCTCGAACCTCGTGCAAAATGGCCTGATCACCGCTTTGGTGTCGGTCGTATCATTTGGCTTGGTGTTGGTGGTGGTGATCGTGATCGCACCGAGTATTGCGCTGGTTCTCGTGGCGAGCCTGCCACTGACCATCGTTGCCAGTGTGATCTTTCAGCGGTATTCGAACCGCGCCTACACGATGGCTCGCGAGCGGATCGCTGCGGTCAATGCCAACTTTCAAGAGCAGGTCTCTGGCGTGCGGGCGTCGCGAGCCAAGAATCGCCAGGGAGAGGCCATCAACCGTTTTGACTCGTTGAGCAGTGGTTATCGTGACGCGAGGATGAATGCGCAAAAGGCGATATCCATCTACTTCCCCTTCCTGCTCATGTTGGCCGATGTCACCACCGCGCTCACCCTCCTCTATGGCGGATCGCAGGTGTTGAACCATACACTTGCAGTTGGGACCCTGCTCGCGGCGACACTCTATGTCAACCAGTTCTTCTCACCAATTCAACAGCTCTCCCAAACCTTCGACCAGTTCCAACAGGCCAGGGTGGCGGCCCGCCAGATCCGTCGGCTCATGGCTCAAGAGATCTCCATCCATCCGACGCAAAACCCAGTAGCGGTGCCAATGTTGCGAGGCGATGTTGCTTTTCGGTCGGTGACCTTCCAATATCCCCAAGCAGACCGACCCTCGTTGGACTCGGTGAGTTTCGACGTTCCCGCCGGATCACGGATCGCCTTTGTAGGCGAGACGGGGGCTGGCAAGTCGACGATCGCGAAGCTCTTGGTCAGGTTCTATGATCCAACAGGGGGCTCGATCACCGTTGATGGGATCCCACTTCGCGAAGTAGACCTTACGAGTTATCGCTCCCAGGTTGCCTATCTTCCCCAAGAGCCATTTCTCTTCACCGGCACGATAGCGGAGAACGTCGCCTTTGTCCGTGCTGACGCGACACCAGCAGAGGTGGAGCGTGCGTGCAGGATGGTCGGCCTGGGCGACTTCTTAGACCACCACGACGAGGGCGTTGATTACCAGATCGGTGACCGCGGAGCTCGTCTTTCTGCTGGTCAGAAACAGTCGGTGGTGTTAGCTCGATTGATCGTTCAGGATCCACGGATTGTGATTCTCGACGAGGTCTCCTCGTCGCTTGATCTCGTGGCTGAGGCGCAGATGCAGACCGCCCTTGATGAGGTGTTGGTGGGGAGAACGACCGTCGTGATTGCCCATCGGCTTTCGACGCTCCTGCAGGCTGATCAGATCTACGTCCTCGCTCAAGGTAAGATCGTCGAGCAAGGGACCCATGACGATCTCATTGGCCAGGGTGGCCAATATGCCTCGCTGTGGGAGTTGTCCGCCTAGCGCTGCGCAGCGTCGGGCTCAAAAGAGTGGCCCCACACGACAGGTCTACGCCTCTCGGATGACGCGGACATTGACCTCCATGGTTGAATCGCCGGCGCCACTGTAGATGCCAACGAGTGGAGGAACGTCGGTGTAGTCGCGACCCCGGCCGATCACGACGTAACGTTCGGGTGTCACGACACGATTGGTCGGATCAAGTGGAAGCCAGCTTCCGACCCACGCCTCGATCCAAGCATGACTTTCTGCATCGATGGGCTCACCGATAGTGTCGGCTTGATCTGGGTAGTAGTAGCCCGAGACGTAACGAGCGGGTATCCCGATGCGACGGAGGAAACCGATGCCGAGATGAGCGAAGTCTTGGCAAACACCCTTGCGAATTGCCCACGCCTCCTCGGCCGAGGTGGAGACGGCGGTCGAGCCGACTTCGTACGTGAGACGGTCGTTGATGAGGTCACTCGCCAGCTGGGCCGCCTCGCGTGGAGATGCGCTTGCGCGTAGCGTCTCAAGTACGGTTACGGTCTCATCGGTATCGTGGATCGCGGTTTTGTCGGTGGGATCGAGAAACTCAGCGAAGGTGTCAGAGAAGATGGGATCCTCGAAGTCGTGCCATGCCGGGGGATCGGTCAATGGCATTGGTCCGGGTCCGGTTTGGACCCGTGATCGAGCGACGATCGAGAGCTCTAGGTGGGGTTGATGGACTTCGAAGATGTGTGTCAGGGTTCCCCAATAGTCCTGGTAGCCGATGATGTGGGCCGTCGGCGTGATCGTGAGGCTTCGTTCGAGGACAAACTGTGATCGATCGGATTGGGGGAGCATGCGGGCCTCGTTGAACGAACCGGCACAGGGCCGAGCGTAACGATATCGCGAGGTGTGCTCGATCGAGAGCGTCCAACTCACCGTAGACTCCGTGGCGCCATCGTTGCTACCTCGCGTTGCCACGATTGAGCGCGTGCCTGTCCAAAGTATTGCTGGGTGATGGCGTCCGAGGCGAGCGAGCACGCGAGACTGAGATCCTCAAGGAGCGTCTCAATTCGTGTCGTGAGATCTTCTCTGGCGAGAAACGAGATGGTGGATCGGGCTTGCCCAAGAATGCGTTGTGCCGGTGGAGGCGCGGCGCTTCGATGCGTGTCAGGTGCGATGTGTTCAAGGCAGCGTTCCGCAGTCATAAGGCCAAATTGTACGCTGCGGGGAAAGAGACGATCGACGAGGAGAAACTCAAGAACATAGTCCGGCTCCACCTGTCCGTGATAGGTCCGGATGTAGAACTCGTAGGCCGAGCAGTATTTGAGCGTCGTCACCCAATCGCGGCTCTCCGGTGCTAGGACGAGCCGAAACTTCAAAAGACGCAACGTCATGTCCACGCGCTCGATGAAGGTGCCAAGTTGGAGAAATTGCCAACCGTCGTCTCGTGGAAAGCTCTCAACCAAGAGGCCAACAGTGATGGCGACGCGCTCATGTGCAAGTCTGACGTAGCGAAAGAACTCAGAGAGTGAGGTGGACCTGCGGGGCATCTTCACCAGGAGGCGATCCGCGATATTGATGGCCTCGTAGACCTCGCTCGGCAGCAGTTCACGAAGACCACCGGCATTGCGTCGTGCGGCCACGATCGAAGAGGCGATGGAGTTTGGATGCTCAACGGAGAAGCCCAGCGTGGCAAAGAGCGTTGCCGAATCCATCTGCTTGGAGTCGAGTTCGTCGAAGCCAAGGGTGGAGAGAAAGGATTGCTGTGGGCCAGATGATCCCGATTCGAGTTCGTGATTGAGGTGCACCTCGAGGATGCGAGCGGTGTCATCGGCCCGCTCAAGGTAGCGGCCCAGCCAGAAGAGTGACTCTGCAATCCGGACTAACACGTCATTGCTCCTGCTGCTTGGCGACTTGGAGCGGATGGTCGACGGTCGCTGGTCGTCGCCCATTGCCGTTCGCGGTTACAGGGTGATCGATCGTGGGGTCGAGGTCTACGGCGCGAGCCGAGGCATCGAGTACCCACGTGTCCTTCGAGCCCCCGCCTTGTGACGAGTTGACGATCAGGGAGCCCTTTGGGAGCGCCACTCGGGTGAGACCGCCGGGGAGCACCCAGATCCGGTCGCCCTGGTTAATGGCGAAGGGGCGCAGGTCGATGTGGCGCGCTTCGATGCCTTCAGCTACTTTGGTCGGGCACGTTGAGAGCTTCACCACCTCTTGAGCGATCCAGCCTCTGGGGTGAGCCTCGATCGCTTTGCCGACGGCGGTGAGTGTCGGCTCATCGGCGTCGGGGCCAATCACGATGCCGGCACCGCCAGAGGCGTCCACTGGCTTGAGTACCAACTGGTCAAGCCGGCCGAGAACCCAAGCGCGTGCCTCAGGATCTTCGAGTCGATATGTCGGCACATTGGCTAGCACTGGCTCTTGACCCAGGTAATAGCGAATCATGTCGGGTACGTAGGTGTAGGTGAGCTTGTCGTCTGCGACACCGTTACCGATGGCATTGGCAATGGTGAGATTGCCCGCCCGTACACAGGTCAGGAGGCCAGGCACGCCGAGGAGTGAGGAGGGTTCAAAATACAGCGGGTCGAGAAAGTCGTCGTTGATACGTCGGTAGATGACGTCGACTCGTTGATCACCGTTGGTGGTGTGGAGATAACAAACGCCATCACGGCAGGTGAGGTCGTTGCCCTCGACAAGATCAACCCCCATCTGCCGGGCAAGGAACGTGTGCTCGAAATAGGCGGCGTTATAGACCCCAGGTGTCAACAGAACGACCTTCGGATCGGAGGTGGCACTGGCCGGAGCCGCGGCGACGAGGGCACGGAGAAGCTCGGAGGGGTAGTTGGCAACCGGTCGTACACGATGTCCACGGAAGAACTCAGGAAAAATCCGTGTCATAGAGCGTCGATTCTCAAGGACATAGGAGACACCAGAAGGCGTTCTTAGGTTATCTTCGAGCACCATGAGAGCACCATCAGAGCCCCTGACGATGTCCATACCTGAGATGTGGATACGCACTCCATTGGCTGGTGCAAGACCGTAGGCGTGGCGGAGAAAGAGTGAAGAGGAGAGGACGAGACGACGAGGAACGATGCGGTCTTTGAAGATCTGCTGTTGGCCAAAGATGTCATCAAGGAAGGCCTCAAGAGCGCGCACGCGCTGGATCACACCGGCTTCAAGTGACATCCATTCCTGCGCGGAGATGATCCTTGGGATTGGATCGAGAGGGAAAGGAGCCTCCATCCCTGCAAACGAGTAGGTGACACCACGGTCACGAAACGAGAGATCACGCTCCTGACAACGCTGCTCGAACTCGGCTTCGTTCAGCTCCTGCAGGGCACTATAGAGTTCGACGCAACTAGGGCGCGGCACGCCTGGACCTTCGAGCACCTCATCAAAGGTGTTTGAGACGGCGTACGCGTCAAGGAGGGTGTTCTCCATGTCGAAACCTTAGCAGATCCCGCCCTTACAACGCTCTCATGCCATGAATTGTTTACGTTCGTGGTGTGCTTCCACATGATCTTGAACAAGGTTGGATTCTGTTTGGTGTGATCGTGATTGAGGTTGTGGATGCTCATGAGGCGGATGGCCGGCGACGCCTCATGCGTGCAATGAAGAGGGATCCGCCGGCTACCACGACGATCCCGGCGACGGTAAACCAAGAGCTATTCAACGACAGTGCGCGGTGATTCTGGTTGGCAAGGTCGACCGCAACGAGCGACCGAGGGCCCTGGCCGTAGAGGGTATTTGTGTTGGGGTCGATGGCCAACCCGAAGCCAAGGAAATGCTCCTTGCCGAGCCTGATTGAGCTGATCACGGCGCCGGTTCCCCCATTGACGACCGATACTGACATCGACGAGGTGTCAGGGGCGTAGATGGTATTCGTCGCTGGGTCAACAGCGATACTGCCAAAGCCTCCACCGCCGACGTGAGTGGTGTGGATTATCCTGTCGGTTTTGCCATCGATCGCGAGGAGGGAATATCCATTGGGTTTTGGTGCTGTGGTCACCGACACACTTCCGGCATAGAGGGTATCGGTGATTGGGTTCATGGCGAGAGAGCTGGCAACGAGGCCGATGTGGATGGTGTCGGCTACTTTGTCTGTGGCCCCGTTGATCACAAGCAACGATCGTGAGCCTGCAACGTAAATTCTGTTGGTGGCTGGGTCGATGGTCATCGGCCCTAAGGACCCGATGTGGATGGTGTGGATGACCCTGTCGGTTTTGCCGTCGATCGCGAGTAATGACCACCCGCCTCGATGCCCCTTCGTGCTTTGGGTCTGGAGGTAGATGGTATTCGTCGCTGGGTCAACAGCAATACCACTGAAGGACCTGTCGATGTGGATGGTGTGGATGACCCTATCGGTTTTGCCGTCGATCGCGAGGAGGGAATATCCATTGGGTTTTGGTGCCGTAGTCGCCGATATACCCAAGAAAGGCCCGTCTTCGGCATAGAGCGTATCGGTGGTCGGATCCATAGCCATGTTGCCCACCGACGAGCCTACGTGAATGTGATCTGTCACCTTATTGGTGGCGCCGTTGATCACCGACACGGTCGTCGACGACGCGATGCGAGCGACATAGAGCGTATCGGTCGTGGTGTCGATCGCGAGCGCGTAGGGCGTTGGCCCAAGGTTGAGGGTTCGTACGGTTGGGGTGGCGGCGAATGACGTGCCCGGATCGGCGATGTTGATGGTCATGCTGCCTGCGAGGAGTATGCCAAAGGTGGCGAGGAGTCTCGCTCTCGTGCGCAGCGAGATAGATAATGTTCTCACTCGTCTCCTTGTCAACATGGCTGACGATGGGTCCACAAGCCCTGGCCTACGCCGACCCAAGGATTGCACAAGCTGGCGATCCTTGGACTGGGCTCAAGGGCTGTGCGGGTTGGGCGGTACCATGAGGGAGGAGGCTTGAGTGTCGTTTCGCTGCCTGATCGAAGGGACGAGAGCTTCAATGGGTGGCGGCGCATGCTCTTTACCGTAGCACGATCTGGTGGGCCAAGCGAGCCATAATCGTCATAAACGAGAAAACCTGTAACGATCAAGCGTCGTGTGATGTAGTTGAGCAGACGCTGATGCCCTGTGATCGACACTCGCGATCAGGTGAGTGTGGACGGCAACTAGGTGTTGTTGATGTCATGGCTCCGAACGAATGAAGGTCAACGATAACCTTTGGTTCCCGACGACATCGGTGTTCCTGGTGAGTGGGTTCATCCCTTCACCAAAGGTGTCCTAGATCGTGGTTGCCTCAGGCACGGCGGCACGCTGATGATGTGAAGAGGCCTTCTTCGCGACGGTCAAGGTATGGGTCCGCATTGTGGGTGCGGGCGCGGTATTGGAGAGAAAAGCGAACAGATGTATTACTATGTTCCTATGTCACAGTCGTCTGTCTCGTCACTTCTCCATGCGACCCAGTACCAGCCATCGACGGTGTTGCCGGTCAAGGACGAGTTTGTAGGGCTGATGCCAAAAGGTGGGTTGGTAACGGGTACGGTCGTGGCCGTGAGTGGTCTCGGATCCTACACCGCGGCGATCGAGATGCTGAGTACGACGTCACAGGCGGGCTTTACGGTCGCGCTAGCCGCCCTGTGTGACCTTGGGGTGATGGCACTGGCACAGACCGGTTGGGATCTTAGCCGAGTTGTGATGGTCGATGACGGCCCTGAGATGGCTCAGGTGATCGCCCTGCTGATCGCCGCCTTTGATGTCGTCGTTTTCGAGGCTCGTCTCATCGATCGCCATTGGCACCGGCTCGTAGCGCGAACGAGGGAGCGCAAGAGCGCCTTGGTCGTTGTCGATCAGGATCGTCGTATTGGGGGCCATCGACAACGACCGCAGGTCACGCCTGATGTCACGCTGATCGTCGAGGAGTTTGGTTGGGCTGAGCCAAGTCGATTGAGCCCATTTGGGGCCCCGACACTGCATCTCTTGACCCAAGAGCATGGGCTTGTCATCGGCGCACCGACGGTGTTGACACGATGATGCTTGTGCAACCCCGACGTGTGGTGGTCGTGGACCTTGATGGTCTTGCGTTGCTCGCAGTCGAGGCGACGCAGGATGATTGCGTTGCGGTCGTCCATCGGGGGCGTGTGGTGGCACTCACCAAGGCTGCCCAAGCACACGGTGTCGTCGTTGGCATGCGTTGCGTCGAGGCGATGGCACGGTACCCCGAGTTAGAGCTGCGAGAACGAGATGGCTATCGCGAGGAGCAGTGGTTGGCGCGGCTGCAACGGATGTTTGATGACATCTCTCCTCACGTGCGTCGCAGTCGGCACGCGGTGGTTATCCCATCGGGCCCGATCGCGCGATACTTTGGGACGGAGGAGCGAGCGGTGGCCGCTGTCGATGCGGTTGGTACCGTGCTCGCTCGGACGTACCCCCAGTTGACGCCCGAGATCGGTGTCGGCGACTCTCTCTTTATCGCCTCTCTTGCAGCTACCCTCGGTCAACGAGTCCCTCCGGGTGAGTCGATCCGGTTTGTGGGTGAGCGCCGTGTCGAGGAGCTACTGCCTGAGTCGATGGCTACGTTGTTGCGCGAGGTCGGGTTGACGTTGGTCGCTGATTTCCAACGTCTTGAGCCATCCACGGTGGCCGCACGCTTTGGTGGCAGGGGTCTGCATTGGCATCGCCTCTGTCGTCTTGAGGCTGATATCGGTGTCGTCGATGGAGATCCAGCCGACACCACAATGTGCACGACGACGGTTTTTGACGGTGACACGATCGAACACCTGTCGTTTCGTCTGATGCAGCCACTTGACGCGCTGGTCAGCACCGCCGAACAGCGTGGTCTTACACTCACCAAAGCTCATTTGACGCTCGTCACAACGACGGTTGAACTAACCAAGACGGTCGAGGTGCTCGATGGGGTCCGGGCAACTGAGCTGATCGCCCGGCTGCGATGGTTTGAGCAGGCTTCGCGATTACATCGTGATCCGTTGGTCGAGGTGCGTATCGAGCCGATGCAGTGGTCGCCGTTACGCCGTCGACAGCTCACCTTCGACCACCAGGAGCGCAAGGAGTCAGCGGTGCTTGCGACGCTCACCCGATTGGCGACGCTCTATGGTGATGATCGAGTTTTGGTGCCGGTTGTTCAGGGCGGTCGTTCTCTGTATGAGCGAGGAACCTGGATGCCCTGGAGCGGCCAATGGCCGCTACCAAATCAGTCGAAGGATGATCAAGCCCCTTGGCCGGGTCATCTTCCCGGTGTGAGCCCAAGCTTGGTCTATCGACGCCCTCGGGAGGTTCGACTACTCGATGCCGTAGGCACCGCGATTGAGGTCACCGCAGATGGGGTGTTGACACAGGAGCCAGTGATGCTCGTTGTCGGTCACGATGAGCTTATTGTCTCGTCCTCAATCGGCCCTTGGGTCGTCGTCGAGCGTTGGTGGGAGCGACGTCGTCGGCGCTATGTGCGGCTGATGGTGATGACCTCGCAGGGGACCAAACTTGTGGTCAGAGAGTCCCAACGTTGGTGGCTCGAGGGGGCGTTTACCTAGATGACGGGGCTATTACCACGCGTGGAGCGATCGATCTCACGGCCGGATCTTGGCGATCCAGCGGGTGCTCTTGCTGTTGACCCTTGTGTGGTGGGCTATGCCGAGCTGCACGCTCATAGCTATTTCAGTTTTCTCGATGGTGTCGTTTCACCTGAGGATCTGGTGGTGGCAGCGAGCCGTGCGGGTCTTGCAGGGATCGCACTCACCGATCACAATGGCCTCTATGGGGTGCCTCGGTTCCTCGCTGCAGCCCGATCGGAAGGAATTCAACCGATTATCGGAGCCGAGCTGACGCTTGGAGAGGCACAGGTGCGCACGGCGGTGCCCGATCCCCAAGGTGAACATCTCGTCGTCTTGGCGGCCTCGCTCGAGGGCTATCAAGCGCTTTCACGGACGATTGCCGAAGGTCATCTCGCAGGGGGATCGAAAGGGGTGTTCTCGTTGTCGCTCGACCAGCTGGCGGCGAACCAGCCTGATGGCGGTTGGGTCATCTTGACTGGTTGCCGTAAAGGCCCCCTCTCACGTGCCCTCCTCGAACAGGGGCCAAAGGCGGCTGAATCGCGTTTAGATGTGTTGGTAGAGCACTTTGGTCACGACGCGTTGGTGGTCGAGATCAGCGATCATGGTGATCCGTTGGATGGTGTACGAGCTGATTTCTTTGCCAAGCTCGCTCATCGGCGGTCGCTTCCACTCGTTGGTACCCACAATGTGCATGCCCTCGATGCTCGTGGTCAACGGATGGCAACGGTGGCGGCGGCGATCCGATCGAATACCAAGCTTGCCGAGCTTGATGGGTATCTTCCGAGCGCTGGTGTACCCAGGTTGCGGACGCCGCGAGAGCAATACCGTCACTTTGCACGATTCCCCGGGGTGCTAGCTCAGACCCTCGAGGTGATGGAGCGCTGTCGGTTCCCACTGGACCTGATCGCTCCAGGACTTCCACATTCGCTTGCCCCTGCCGGCGAGACGGATGCTTCCTGGCTTCGGCACCTAACGTTTGAGCGGGCGCCCAAGCGCTACGGAACCATCGATGCCGAGCGTGTTGTGGGGGCGTACTCGCAACTCGTCTATGAACTCGATATCATCGAGACACTGGGGTTTGGGGGATACTTCTTGGTGGTCAACGATCTCGTCGATTTCTGTCGTCGAGAGGGGATCTATTGCCAAGGTCGTGGTTCTGCGGCCAACTCGGCCGTCTGCTATGCCCTCGGCATCACGAACGCCGATCCCGTCGCCCTTGGGCTCCTTTTTGAACGCTTCCTCTCACCGGAGCGAGATGGCCCCCCGGACATCGATGTTGATATTGAGAGCGGCAGGCGAGAGGAGGTTCTCCAATACGTCTATCGCCGTTATGGTAGAGAGAATGCTGCTCAGGTGGCAAGCCTGATCACCTATCGTGCCCGATCGGTGCTTCGAGATACGTCGCGCGTGTACGGCGTGCCAATGACACAGATCGATCAGTGGTCTCGCCAGATCGAGCGGCGCGGCTCGCTGCGAGCCTCACTCGAGGCACGTGATCATCGAGGGGAGCCCTTGCTTACGGTCCCAACGGACATCGCTGAGGCCGCACTCGGTCTTGAGCACGCCCCTCGGCATCTTGGCCTCCATGTCGGCGGGATGGTGATCTGCGATCGCCCGATCATCGAGGTGTGTCCGGTTGAGTGGGCACGCAAGGCCGATCGAAGTGTCCTGCAATGGGACAAGGATGACTGTGCCCAGATGGGACTCGTGAAGTTCGATCTTCTCGGCCTTGGCATGTTGGGTGCCATCCATGAAATGGTTGATCTTGTGGCCACGAGCGAGGGGGTCTCGGTTGATATCGCTCTCTTGCCTCAAGAGGATGCGGTCTATGCCATGCTGCAACGGGCCGACTCGATTGGCCTCTTTCAGGTGGAGTCACGCGCGCAGATGGCGACCCTACCTCGATTGAAGCCGACATGCTTTTATGATCTTGTCGTCGAGGTGGCGCTGATCAGGCCAGGACCGATCCAGGGAGGATCAGTTCATCCCTATTTGCGCCGCCGCAGTGGCGAAGAGGAGGTGCGTTACTTACATCCGCTGTTAGAACGTTCACTCGCCAAGACCCTTGGAGTGCCGTTGTTTCAGGAGCAGCTCATGCAGATGGCGATGGACGTTGCTGGATTCTCTCCGGCACAGGCCGATGAACTACGACAGGCGATGAGCTCTCGACGATCGAGCGAACGCATGGAGCGACTCAAGCAGCGTCTCTTTGCCGGCATGGAGGCCAATGGCGTCGATGATCGCACCAAGGCCGAGATCTACCAGAAGCTCTCGGCCTTCGCGAACTTCGGATTCCCTGAGAGCCATGCTGCATCCTTTGCCTACCTGGTCTACATCAGCGCCTGGTTTAAGCTCCACTACCCGGCGGCGTTCTATGCGGGTATCTTGCGTTCGCAGCCAATGGGCTTTTGGTCACCGCAGACGTTGTTGCGTGATGCCTATCGCCACGGGGTGCATGCGCTCCCTCCGGATGTGAATCGAGGAGCAGCAACCACCGCGCTACAGCGTATGGGCGACAAGGTCTGCCTCAGGATTGGCCTCGATACAGTACGTGGCATTGGGACGGCGAAGGCGCACGCGATTATCGACGCTGGGCCTTATGACACCTGGCGAGAGCTCGTTGACCGTGTCGAGCTCAGTGAGCCCCAGATGATCAACCTTGCCAAAGCAGGGGCGCTTGATAGTTGTGGTGAGCATCGGCGATCGATGATCTGGCAAAGCGGCGCGTTGGTCCATGATCGCGGGGGGCTCCCTGGTGTCGTTGCCATGGGCGTGCAACCGAATTTTGCGGAGCTTACCGAGGGTGAGCGTCAGATGATGGAGTCACGAGCGCTTGGCTTTGTGACCGATGGACACCCGATGGAGCTCATGCGTGCGGCGTTGGATCGATCGGGTGTGGTGCGTTCGGATGCGCTTGGTGCCTTCGATGATGGTGCCAAGGTGACGGTGGCGGGTGTCGTGACCCATCGACAGCGGCCGGGGACCGCCAAGGGGGTCGTCTTTCTCAACCTCGAGGACGAGGCTGGTCTCGTGAACGTTCTGCTCCGTCCCGGGGCCTGGGTGCGTTTTCGCGAAGCAGCACTCTCGTCCGCGGTCATGGTGAGCGGGAGGCTGCAATGCAGCGGGGAGGTCAGGTCGGTGATCGCCTCGCGGGTGCTAGCACTCGACGGTATCCCGATGCTGCACTCGCGTGATTTCCAGTAAGGCTGCACCAAGCCGCGTCACGCAACCTGAAGCTCACCGACGCTCGCACAACACCCAGGACACCATCGGACGTGCTAGGGTGGTGGCCGATGCGACACCGGGCGATCACCACTGTACTAGCCTTGGCCGCGGGTGGGCTCGTCCTAGCCAGCTGCGGGACGACCGCCACCAGCCACGCCGCTCCCCTTGCGTCCGCCCCAGGCATTACGGCTTCGAGTGTGCTCTTTGCGACCGAGATCAATGCTGAGGGCACCTCTCATCAGGATTCCCTCGATGAGGTAGCCGGCATGCAGGCGGTGTTGCGTCTTTTCGATCAACATCATGGGATTTTTGGGCGACAGCTCTCACTGGTGGTAAAGGATGACGCCGGGCAGGCGGCGATTGCTGCGAACGAGACCCGTTATCTCAGTGACACCATCGGAGCCTTTGCACTCGTCGGTGATAGCCCTTCCACGGTGGCCCAGGCCGTCTCAACGCAGGCATCGAGTTCGGGAATCCTCCAGCTTTTCCCGAGTGGTATGGCCACAGGACCCAACACGATCAATACGACTACATCGCCAGCGACCATCGCCGTTGACCTTGGAGCAGCCCTTCGTGATCTCGACCTCGCTAACGGGACGATCGGAGTCTTGGCCTCTGGCGCCATTCCCGATATTGCCCATGATCTCGGGGTGTCGTCGGTTCCTGTGCAGCTCAGCTACACCAGCGATGGCCAGCTCCAGGGGACGGATCAGTTGACGCGTCATGTTCCTGATCTGATCATCAGCTTTGCCCCACACGCTGTGACGGCCAGGCTGCTCTCTCAGCTTGGTACCCTCAACGAGGCGCCAACGGTCATCGTCGTCGGCGACGCCGTATCTCGTGCGACGCTTCGAGCGCAGGCCCCGACGTTTCATGGCACCTTGCTTCGCTTTGGCACCTGGGTTCCTCTAGGCGCGCTCGGCGATGCCTGGAATACCTATATTCGCGCGGTCATGGGGGAGATCAAGCCAAAGGTAGGGTTGACCTTGGGTACCCTTGATGGCATCTATGCCGCAACGATGTCGGTTGAACTCCTGCGCTCGGTGGGTATTAACCCAAGTCGGCGGGCTATCTTGACCAGCGTCGCTCGTCAACGGTTCGCGCCAGCGATTCCAGCGTTGGGCCCCTGGAGTGCAACCACTGGGTTCCAAGGGGGAGTCCTGACCGGAACCGCCCACCCTCTTTACGTACAAGGGACTAACGTCAGCTCCACCCTGCCAAATCTGGGACCGCCACCGAGGCTCTAGCTGCGTTATCAACTCGGGACATACGCGTGTTCACACCACCGGTGCTCACCGTGCTAAGGTCGGGTCAGCAAGAGAAGGAGTACGGAGATGGCATGGGACTTTTCGACTGAGCCTGAGTTTGACGCCAAACTGCACTGGATTGAGACCTTGGTGCGCGAGGAGATCATGCCGCTCGAGACGCTCGAGCTCGATACTCCTTCGTTGAAGGCGATGATCGAACCACTCAAGACCCAGGTCAAGGAGCGTGCCCTGTTTGCCGCTCATCTTCCCCCAAGCCTTGGAGGGCAGGGTTTTGGTCAGGTCAAGCTCGGTCTGATGAATGAACTGCTCGGCATGTCCCCCATTGCGCCTCTGGTATTTGGTAACAATGCTCCTGACTCTGGTAACGCAGAGTTGCTTGCGCTCGGGATCGAGGCTAATGGTGCCCAGTTCCAGCGAGAACGCTACCTCGAGCCATTGTTGCGTGGTGAGATATCGAGTGGGTTCTCGATGACGGAGCCCGATGCCGGTGCGGACCCGACCCGCATCACCTCATCAGCGGTGCGCGATGGAGACATGTGGGTGATCAACGGACACAAGTGGTACACCACGAACGGCTCGGTCGCCGATTTCTTGATCGTGATGGCGAGGACCGTCCCGGATGTGCCGGCCCGCCAGGCGATGTCGATGTTGCTGGTTCCAAGGGACACTCCAGGAGTACGGGTGATTCGCGATATCCCCACGATGGAGGATCCGGTCGTTCACTACGGCTCCTATGGCAATCACGCTGAGATCGTCTACGAGAACGTACGTGTGCCGCTCGATTATCTCATTGGTCATGAGGGCATGGGCTTCGCACTCGCGCAGAGTCGTCTTGGCCCCGGACGGATTCATCACTGCATGCGATGGCTCGGGCAGTCGCGTCGAGCCTTCGAGATGATGTGTGAGCGTGCGGTCTCCCGTGAGGTCTTCGGCGAGCCCCTCGCGGCAAAGCAGACGGTCCAAAACTGGATTGCGGACTCCGCGGCTGAGATGGCGGCGGCTCGGCTGATGACACTGCAGGCTGCCTGGATGATCGACCAGAAGGGTCAGAAAGCGGCCCGGAAGGAGATCTCGATGATCAAATACTTCGGTGCACAGGTGCTCTATAACGTCATCGATCGGGCCATCCAGGTGCACGGAGGCCTAGGGTTCTCGTCGGATCTGCCACTCGAGCAGATGTACCGTGCGGCTCGTGCGGCTCGCATCTACGACGGGCCAGATGAGGTGCATCGGATGACGGTCGCCCGTCAGATCCTTCGCGATTATGCGCCTGTGAGTGAGCCAACGGAGCTGATTGCGACGCGGCGTGTCGCAGCCAAAGAGCACTTTGCCAAGCAGCTAGAGCTTCTCTCGATTGATCAATGAGTCCATGGTCGGGTAGTGGTTGATCGCTCATCCGGCGACGCACTCATCCGATGGTGATCCGATGAGGATCTGATACAGCGCCAAGGCGCCTTCGTGCCCATGAAAGGTGGTCTTGAGACGACTCCTGGGCCGTTAGCCTGTTTGTAACAAGCTACGCATGCAATGGAGGATCAGTGTCGAGTAACCAGCGGACGATTGTGAGTTTTCATGCTCACCCAGACGATGAGGCATCCAAGGGGGCTGCCACGATCGCTAAGTATGCGGCCGAAGGTGTAAGAGCGGTGTTGGTGACGGCCACTGGAGGCGAGGAGGGAGAGTTCCTCAACCCTGCCTTCAAGGACCGTGACCCTGAGGAGCTCCCTGAGCTAAGGTTAAAGGAGCTGGCCCGCTCGGCCGAAGTCATCGGTTATAGCGAGGTTGAGCTACTTGGGTTCCGTGATTCCGGCATGCCCAACAGTCCGGCCAATAGCCATCCCAACTGCTTTGGGGCAGTTGAGTTGGAGGTCGCGGTGCGACCGCTCGTGGCCATACTCCGCCGCGAGCGACCACAGGTGCTCATCAGCTACGGTGCGCATCAAGATAGCTATCCGCACCCGGATCACCTTCGTGTATACGAGGTGGCTAAGGTCGCCCGTGAACTGGCCGCTGATGCTACGTTCGCGCCAGAACTTGGGGATCCTCACTGGGTGCAAAAGTGGTACTGGTCGCTGTGGGTGCGTGCCCGCTTTGAGGCGATCGGTGCCGCAATCGCTGCCAAGGGCATAGAGCTTCCATTTCGGATGACAGAACGTACAGGTGATGATGACCTCGTGACCACTCGGATCGATGTAAGCGCCACCATTGAGGCTGGTCGAGCCGCTCTCTTGGCTCATGAGACCCAGGTCGACCCCAACTCTCCATTTTGGTTTGCTCTCTCTCCCGATGAGCTTGCCAGCATCTATCCCTACGAGGAGTATCATCTCGTCGATGCGCCAGCAGGTTATCTAGAGACCGACCTATTCGAAGGTCTTGAGGGGAGCTGAGATGGCGGCATGGCTTTCACCGGGATGGATCCAAGACACGCTGGAGCTTGGGGCAGCGATGCCCTATCAGGCTGGAGTATCAGCGACGCTGCAGTACTTCTTGACGGCCGCTGACGGTAGTGAGTACGCCTATTACTGGTCGATCCAAGACGGGCAACTCAGTGTTGCGGCGTTAGGGGAGCATCCAGATCCTGACGTCGAGCTGTCCGTCTCTGTCGAAGATGCCCGCAGTATGCAGACCGGCAAGACCGATGCGACGAGCGCATTTATGGAGGGCAAGTTACGAGTCGATGGCAATCTCGATCTTTTGCTACAACTCCTCCCGATCACCGGTTCGAAGGAGTACCAGGAGCTAGAGCGCGAGCTCGCTCGGCGAACAGACTTTGACCATCTGGGTTCGTGATCATTGACGGATCCCCTGGCCGTCCTTGTGGCGATCGACGCCGCCATTGATGAGACCGCGCGGCTAGAGGGCGAGGGGTGGGAAAAGTCTCCTGGTGAGTGGGTAACCGAGCGTGATATCGCGATTGAAACAATACTCAGTGAGGACCTCGTCTCCTTGATGCCGGGGAGTCGTGTCCTTGGAGAAGAGGCTGCGAGCGATGCCGATGGGTTACTAGTTGAGACGAATGCGGGGTCGCTTTGGGTCGTAGATCCAATCGATGGAACCGCGAACTATGTCGCCAGAGCCGGGCCGGTTGCCACCATGGTGGCGCTGTCCGTCGACGGCAGGACACAACTTAGTTGCATACGCATGCATGGCGGTGAGGCGCTTGTGGCCAGTGCTGATGGGGTGAAGATTCTCGATGGGGGCATGTCATGGGTGGAGCGTGGCTCAATCCAACATACCCCGACAGGACGGGGTATGATCTCTGGTCGCTTCTTGTCAGCCAGCGTGCACCAGAGGTTGCGAGAAAGCGTTTGTGACTATGAGATTGTGGATGGCTCTGGGTGTGCGGGAAGGGACTATCTCGACCTGGTGGCTGGACGTTTAGATTTTCTTGTCTACGAGCGGGTGCTGCCATGGGATCATCTTCCCGGAGCGCATGCCGTCCAGGTGATGGGAGGATCAGTGAGCCTCGGTGACGGCTCGACCTATCGTGGGCAATCTGGGATTCGTGGTCTCGTGGCCAGTCGGTCGCGGGATCTCACGATGAAGTTGCTGGCGACTCGACGAGGGGCGTTTCACTAGCGTTGCGACCGAGGGTCCATAGTTGACTCCCTTGCTACACGATGAGCCTGGGGCACGTGGATGATGGATTCGGACCAAAGCAGATAATTGTAGCGCTTCGATTCAACTAATGTTGAAGGTGATGTGAGTTTGTGGGTGCGTATTGTCGATCTTGGTGGGCCGCAAAGCACCGCGAACTCTTTGTTTAGGTTTGGAAAAACTAGACGCAAAGTGGTTGTCTGTACGCAGAGCGTGTTTAACAAAGCGAGCAACAAGGGTGCTGGAGCGAGCCTATTGTGCTCACCTGTTCTGTGTGTTCGACCTGCAATCGCTGGATAGTCATGTTTCTGATGATCGTTATGCCTGGTGAGGATGTTGTTTTGAAAAATATGTATTCTGAGTTGTACGGCGCGACTAGGGACGCTATAGTGAAGGGAGTGAAGCGTTGAGTCACTCGGTCGAATGGTCGCCTTGCCGAGTGGTTAGCTAATGGCGAAACCGGCACGTTGTTTGGGTGGAGAACCAATGATGGGTTCTCATTGGAACAGGGAGGTCGGCGATGCCGTCACGGTTAACATTAGCAGCAGGCGTGCTTGGAGTAGCTTCGCTAGCATTTGTAGGTGTTGGTGGGTACGCAGCATTTACTAGTAATGCGAACTTGGATACTAGTGCCACAGCCGGTACTTTTATTCTGAACGCAAGTGTAGGAAAGACCGGAGAGGCTTGTGCTTCTGGGAATACACAGCAAGGCTGTTTCTCCTTCGATGCTGACAACTACCTAAGCAACCAAGGGAGTTTGTCCGGGCTCGCGAATAATCAGGTAACTACAACAGATGGTAGTAATGCCTCTCTCACGTGGACAGCACCAAATATGGCACCAGGTGACGAGTACTGGGCGGACATTTATCTTCAGGATGCCGGCACCCTACAGGGTAAAGTGTCCGAGGTAACCTACACACCGCCAAAGGGAACCCCTTCTGCCTTGTTACAGGACATGACCGTCACGGTTCAAGAGCTAACGGGATCTAATAATGGGCAGAAGACATGGACCAATCTTCCTAGGGTTGGCGGTAACAATATTGATTCATCACAGGTTGGTGCTGGTAATTATGCTGCGACTGGGAATTATACGTTTAGTACTAACGGAAACGTTCCGTTCCTGCAGCCACTCGATGTAACTAATGGTAAAGCTACCTTAAGCCCTGGGGATGAGCAGAGTGCTGAGTTCAGGGTGATTTACACACTATCGGATTCGGCCACAAATGCAGCGGAGGGGCAAACTGTTAGCCCAACGTTGAATTTTGTCGGCACTTCATTGCCGTAGTTAGGGCAACGGTAACTTGGGTAATCTGACGGACGGGGTTGAGCTGTTGCCATGCTGAACCCCGTATCGTTTCTGTGCGGTTAAAGTGAAGGTTGATCATGCTTGTCTCGGAGCAATCGGATGAGACTAGTGTAGCGTTGCCCGCTCGTCAGGAAGGTGTGACGCCGCGCTCAGAACCCAGGAAGTCGCGCATAAGGTTTGTCTTGATGTGGTTTCGGCGCGGTCTGGCATTGTTGGTGTGCCTGCTTGTTGTTACCTTGGGCTTCTCGGTTCTTACGGGTCGTTGGGAGCTGCTACCAGTACTCTCGGGCTCGATGAGTCCTGGGATGCCGACCGGGAGCATTGCGTTCGCACAGCGTGAGCCGATTAGTGACCTGAAGTTGCACGATGTCGCGGTGTTCCACCCGCCAAATTCGTCGCGTGTAATTTACATGCATCGGGTTATCTCGTTGCGACGGGTTCATGGCGAGGTTGTGGTGCGGACAAAGGGTGATGCCAATCCTGTACCTGACCCGTGGACTCTCCACATCACGAGTCCCACGGTTTATCTCGTGCGCTACCGGGTTCCGGAGGTTGGATACGTTGTCCTCTGGGTTCATTCGAAGACTGGACGGGAAGTGATCTTGACGGTGGCTGGGCTCTTGGCCCTCGGTCTGGTGATTTCTGCTGTGCGTGATGGCGGACGAAAGCCCATGGCCGCATCAGAGGTATAGGTTGCGTTACCCCACAGCTCTGCAGAGTTTGGCGAAAGTAGGCTGACATTGTTGCAGATAGCGATAGTCTCGGGTGTGCGTGACCATGATGGGGGCTGGATTGCGCTTTAGTCTCTCGCCTCGGTCTGTGGGAGACGCGGGTTTTGAGGTTTTTGAGGCAAGGTTGTGGCTTGCGCAATTTCCGAGGAGTGAGGAACGCTCTTGGTCGCTCGCTGAGGCGTGATAGCGGTAACTGTCGTGATTGACGGACACGTGTTATCGGTGGTGCCACCGATACTGATGCTATTGGAGTCGCTCAGCATGGTGTTTGCCGTGGCAGGCTTCCAGGATCACCGAAAGCGCTGAGCGTGAGGGTTTCTCATCCTGATCGCGCAACGTCGTCTTCTATGACTCTACCATGTTGTTGATGATCATGACGACGGAGTCGTTCGTGGCGTTGTGCGATGCGTCTTGGGGTATTCCCGCGAAAATTTGAGACGCATCTGTCGGCGGTCAAGTAGAGGTCATGCGAACCGGCCAACCTGAGTGAACGGCCGTTTCGAGTCCATTGATTCGACCGTGCCCTGAGGGAGCAAGCGAACTAAGAGATAGAGATATAGGCGTGATTTTGATGGAGATGCTGGGCTGCATTCTGAACGAGAGCCAGCGAGGTTGTGGCTTGGGCTCGCAAAGCTTGTAGTACGACCGGAGTGTGGTGCTGGAGGGGCTCACGTGGGGCTAAGTTTCTCAATTGTGTTTCATGCCCAGTGCAGATGGCTCTTGGTTGGTTCAGGATCGCTCTGGATTCGGCCGTGATGCACTGCACGTGCGCGAAAGACAGTAGTCGGCGTAAGGTCGCGTTACAGCGAGGGGGCTGCGAACCCGAAAGGCCATGAATTCGGATGTAGGAATAGCAGTTACAACACTGTGCCGCTGGTGGCCAGTGTCGTTCCACGTTTGAGCTGGGCGGAACTCATCTGCGTCACGCGCGAGTTCACTGTTCTGGTCCTCGTCGGCAGAGGCTGGAGACTGGGGAGACCGTTGATTCATCATGGTTGGTGCGTCTATTGGTGACGAGTCCATCAACGAGATCGCGGTAGGACGACGTCTCCAAGTGGAGCTGTTCCCGCAGGGTGGCCAGTGATGCCTTTTGCGACGACAGCTGTGCTTCATCGATGATCTGGACACCGTGGATGCCATACGCACGAAGCTCTGGGCTATCGATGGCAAAGGTAGTTGCCAGTTCAATCACCTCGTTGTTGCAGGTCGTCACTGGGTCGCTGCTGACAAACTTTTTTTCAATCACCGATGCCAAGGGTTGGGAACCGGGTCGCAAAATGCGCGAAGGTGTCTTGATGCCACGTTGACGCGCAAGCCCATAGGCATCATAACCGAGCCGCGCTTCATTGTGCCGGTGCGTGATTCCGAGCGCCAAATGGAACTCTTGTGCCAATTCCAGCACCGCATCAGCCAAGTCCGCCCGCGGCCAGACGGCATCAGAGAGGACCGAGAGATGGGAAATGCCGATGCCCCAGAGGATGGCGCGCTCGAGCTGCGCCCGGAGTTCTGCATAGGTCTCGTTGGCATCGGCATGCTCCAAAAGGTCATCCACGGTGGTTGGAAAGGTGCCATCACCACCCATGAGCGTGGGTGCGTAGGTGAGTGGCCGATAGCCAAGCACCGGGTTCGGTGAGGTCAGCACGGCTTCAACGCCGAGATCCTCTCCTTCGTACCGTCTTGCAACCTCTTTGGCCCATGCTCCTACCACGACGATTCGACCCGAGCTCGCAAGGCCACTACGGATCGCCGCGAGCCCCCCCGAGGTCATCGCCTCGGTGACACCAAGGGAGTCCGCTACGACGATGAGCGCTCTGGTCACCTAATCGTTTGGGGTAACCGTCGAGTGGTTGGCGCTCCCTGCGACAGGGAGGCCAGCGGTTGGGCGAAAGTCTTCAAGCTTTGCGATGGACGCGTTCTTCTTGCCCTCTGGGTGAACCGGTTTGCCAAAGGCTTTGTCGACCAACTCGGCGACGTCAGCACCGGAGATCGTTTCGCGCTCGAGCAGAGCATGGGCGACGTTGACGAGGCCCGGAAGATGCGTCTTCAGGATCTTTGAGGCACGCTCTTCTTGCTCGCGCAGAATCCGTTCGACCTCTTCGTCGACGAGACGGGCAGTTCGGTCCGAATAGTCGGAGGAGTGCAAGAGGTCTTCACCGAGGAAGACCACGTTCTGTGATCCCCAAGCCATCGGGCCGATGCGCTCACTCATACCCCATTCGCGTACCATTCTTCGGGCAAGCTCCGTGTTCCCCTGCAGGTCGTTACTCGCCCCCGTCGAGAGATCGCCATAAACGAGCAGCTCAGCCACGCGACCGCCCATCCGTACGACCAGTGAGTCCTCAATGTACTCCTTGGGGTAAAGATGGCGCTCCTCGAGTGGGAGCTGTTGGGTGACACCAAGGGCCATGCCGGTGGGCAGGATGGTGACCTTGTGGACGGGATCCGAGTACTGAAGTACGTAGGCGAGTACAGCATGGCCGCCCTCGTGGAACGCGACGCGCTCCTTCTCCTCGTCCGAAAGGATGGTCGACTCGCGTCGTTGTCCCATCAAGACGCGGTCGCGGGAGTACTCGAAGTCCTCCATATCGATCTCCGACGAACTCCGGCGTACCGCGCTGAGCGCCGCCTCGTTGACGAGGTTTGCGAGATCGGCACCGCTCATACCGGGTGTGCCTCGGGCGACGACACTCAGGTCGACATCGGAGGCAAGCTTCTTGGACCGAGTATGCACCTCGAGAATTGCGGTGCGCTCGTCGAGGTCGGGGAGCGGAACCACTACTTGGCGGTCGAAGCGTCCTGGTCTCAGTAGTGCCGGATCGAGGATGTCGGGTCGGTTGGTGGCTGCCATGACGACGATTCCTTCGGCAGGATCGAAACCATCCATCTCTGAGAGCATCTGATTGAGCGTTTGTTCACGCTCGTCATGGCCACCGCCGAGTCCGGTTCCGCGCTTGCGACCGATCGAGTCGATCTCATCGATGAAAATGATTGATGGGGCCTGCTTGCGGGCGGTCTGGAAGAGATCTCGGACACGACTTGCTCCCACACCAACGAACATCTCCATGAAGTCGGATCCACTGACCGACATAAACGGTACGCCGGCCTCTCCAGCCACCGCGCGAGCAAGCAAGGTCTTGCCGGTACCAGGAGGACCGACCAGCAGAATGCCCTTTGGAATTCTGGCTCCGAGATCGGTGAAGCGTGTCGGGTCACTCAAGAACTCGACGATCTCTTTGACCTCACTCTTAACCCCTTGATAACCAGCGATATCATCGAAGGTGGTCCGTGGTCGCTCCGGTGAGTAGACACGGGCTTTGGATCGGCCGATCGACATGATTCCAGACATGGAGCCTTGCGAACGTCGACTGATAAAGATCCAGACGAGGGCGAATCCACCGATGAGGATGACGTATTCAAGAATGGTTCCAAGAATGCTCGGTGTCGAGGTTTGGAAGTTGTACGTTACCCCCGCCTTCTTCAGGGCGTCGACTTCGCTTTGGAAAGCGGGGTCGGGTCCATAGAGGCTATATTGCTTGCCATTGCTCAGCGTTCCAGTGATCTGGCCTGAGGAGTTATCGATCAGCGCGCTTTTGATGTGGTGTGCGCTCACGTCGGACAAGAACTGGCTGTACGTCAGCGTCTTTGCCGTCGGGCCGCGGTCGAGGAACGAGACCAGCAGGACGACGACGACGAGGCCAATCAACAGGCCAAGGGTAATTCGCCCGCGATTGTCTTTGCCTTGGAGCTGACCGTTGTTACCGGGTCGCATGTTTTGAGGAGTGCGGCTCATTGCTACTATGCTAGGCGGTTTGATGCCAATTGAGAAACAGGCACGCCTAAGTAACCGGTTACGAGTGACCGGCGATTCCTTAGGTTGTGGTCGATTGGGTAGCCTCAGAAAGGGTGTTCCGACAATCAGCGTGGAGGGAGTGACGCATGGAGGCGACTAAGGGCCGGCCGGCGCCGCTTTGGTATCCACCGGTCGTGTTGGGCTTCGCTCTGATCTCGAGCACAATTTTTCTGTCGGTTGGTATCTCGGTTTCCCATTTTTCGGGGCCGACAACGCTGTCACGTTTGACACCCTTTCTCCTTGTCATGGATGAGATTGGGCTGTGGATCTTCTTCGTCGGAGGCGCAGTGGCTGCCGCGCGGATGTACTGGCGACGTCCGTTCTTCGACCTCATTGGCTGGCACTTTCGCCCACTGATCGACATACCGGTCGGGCTGGTCGCAGGGGTAGTGAGTCAACTGGTGATCGTTCCTCTGCTCTATCTCCCGTACGAAGCCTTTGATCCGTCGGTGTCCAAGTCACTCTCAAAGCCAGCTCAGTCCCTCGTCGGCATCGGGCATGGGGGAGGGCTATGGGTGGTGTCCTTTGTGTTGGTTGTTGGTGCGCCAGTTTGTGAGGAGATCTTCTTCCGTGGCCTCACGCTGACGGCACTGGGCGATCGACTCGCAGGCAGGGTTCCCTGGGTGCGGGCAACGTTGGCGATTCTCGGCAGTGCACTGCTCTTTGCGATAGCCCATTTCGAACCGCTGCAATTCTTAGGACTCTTTGCGGTCGGTTGCGTCCTGGCTGGCCTGATGTGGTGGACCAAGCGTCTTGGCACCTCGATCGTCGCGCATGCCAGCTTCAACCTTGTGGCGTTGATTGCGCTTGTCCATGTTCATTGATTAGCCCCGTCGGTCAACGATGGTTGAGCCCCGTCGATCAACGATGGTTGAGCCCCGTCGATCAACGATGGTTGAGCAGAGCCTGACGATCAGCGGGGTGGTCTGATGAACAACCACCAACAGGGCCGTGTGCTCACGGCGGTGGCAGAGACGTCGCGTGAGTACCTTGACGGCTGAGATGAGATTTGCTCACGTGTTACCCGTCGAGCGGACGGCGGCCCCACGCCGTGACGAGTGTCGGCAGTGCAACAAAGTCCCTTGGATCAGGATCGTTGCCGGTCATCGCGCCAAGGTAGCGTCCCACCAACGACTCCCCAATGCCGACGGGCGTGGTGGCAAAAAGTTCGATGCCGCTGAAATGAGTCGCCTCCAGGAGTTCGGCGAGCTCTATACCGATGTCGGGATTGACGATCTCATCGCTGTCGACCCTGAGAGGTTGGTGGTTGACGCGGCCCGTGGAGGTGATCGGCTCAAGCAGGACGAGATGCCCACCTGGCCTGATCCAGGAGCGCATCTGTCGAATCGCTTCGAGCGGGGTTGCAAGGTCGATGAGCAAAAAGCGACTTACGATCACATCGACCAGGCGTGGCATCCTGAGATCATTGACGTCTTGGACCACTTCGATCACCGAAGCGTCGGCCCGGTTGCGCCAATTGTGGACAAACACGTCGGGATCCTGATCGACGGCGTAGACGGTCACTCGGGAACCAAGTGATCCCGCAAGCACATCGGTGATACCGGCGTCACCGCATCCAATGTCTGCGATCGAGTCGACTGCAAGGCTTTTGACGCGGGCGACGAGGTCGTGGGTCGCCGACGCATAGGGATCTCGCTGATTCGTGTGAACAAATGCGGAATTAGTTATAAGAGAGTGGCGATCACCCACAATTCTACGCTAGCGTTATGGGTCGTGAATGCAACATTAATTCTCTGCGATTCTGCGCAGGTCAGTGAAGGCAAGCTTTTTCTCCTTGGCGGTGGGTGGTCAGTCACCGGTCCAGGAATGTCGCCGATGGCAATCGCCATGAAGGTCGACGTTGGATGGGCAGAAGCGCCTGAGGCTCACCATTGGGAGCTGTTCTTGCAGGACAACGATGGTAATGCTATTACTGTCGAGACGCCGGAAGGGCCACAGCCAGTCGAGGTGCGTGGGGATTTCCAGATCGGGACCCCTCAGGGAGTTCCGCTCGGTAGCGATATTCCGGTCAACCTGGCCATCAACCTCGGTCCGTTGCCACTGCCTCCCGGTGGGCGGTATCGATGGGTACTCACGATTGATGGTGAGTCTCAGTCAGACTGGAATGCTCCCTTCTCAACCATGGCATTGCCGCAAGGGGAGAACGCTGAGACGTCTGAGCCGAGCGAGGCCCCTCGGCCTATCTCTGAGGACTAACGCTCCGTGGCGACCATTGACCGGCCATTTGGGCGTGCATTGGAGGACTTTGTGGTCGGTGACGTGTACCGTCACTGGCCTGGCAAAACGATCACTGAGGCTGATGATCATCTGTTTTGTATGATCACCATGAACCATCATCCTCTCCACACCGACGTGTACTTTGCTCAGCATTCGACCGTGCATGGCAAGAACGTTGTGGTGGGCAACTTGGTGTATTCGGTGGTGCTCGGGATGAGTGTGCCGGATGTCTCTGGATCTGCGATTGCCAATCTCGAGGTCGAGTCGCTTGTGCATCGCAAGCCGACGTTTCATGGCGATACGATCTACGCGCAATCACGCGTATTGGCCGTGGAGCCTTCGAAGTCGAAGCCTGATCGTGGCATTGTCACCGTTGAGACCTTTGGTTACAACCAAGATGGCGATGAAGTGGTCTCATTTCGTCGCAAGGTGATGGTGTGGCGACGAGACGCTGTGCCGACACGACAGTTTCCGTATCCCAGCGAGACCTGAGCGCTTGTTGATCGTGATCGGCGACGCGCTCGCGTGATCGCGCGCTGCGCCCCGTGCTTGTTGGAATCAAACGTCAGTGAGATTTTTTCTCAAGGCTCTTGGTTGACGGTCGATACCAATACTCGAGGAGATGAGCCGTTGACACAGACCTCCCCCTCTTTGTTAGACGGCCTCTCCTCATGATCTTTTTGGAGCTTGAGGCAGTAGGCGCCTATCGCGGCGAGTTGTCATCGTTGGTCTATCGATCGCCCGGTTCGACGATCAGAGGCTCGAAGGTCTATCAGCGTTTCGTTGTTCTGGTGCCTGATCTAACCTTTTCTTGATTGCACGTTTGTTGTGCTACTGCCTTCGCTCGCCGGTTGGCCGCAAGTCCTCTGATTGACGATCTGGGCCAACCAGTGGACCTCCCATTGGAGTAACTAGAGTAGTGGCGATTGTGTGGTGGCACCCGATGGCTCCAATACCGTCGGGTGTGTCGCTTGCCAGGTACCTATCGAGCGCTAGGTGCGGGGAGTGCCAAAGGGTAAGAGCTGCGGAGCGATCTCAGCGAGCTTCGGGTTGGTCTGATCTCGGGTGGAGACGACGGGCTCTGAAAGTCGCCAAACGTCCTTGAAGCGGACGTCACTCCAGAGAATTCCGAGTTCGTCCGAGGGGTTGTAATAACCATCCACGAGATAGGTCAACGTAATATCGGTCAGGGTTGCAAAACCATGCGCCACACCAGGTGGAATGAAGACACCGATCGGGTTGGCCTCACCCATCTCCAGGTCCATCAGTTGATCAAAGGTCGACGACTCAGCTCGTAGATCATAGAGGACTACCTGAGCGGTGCCGTTCACGATGTACCAGTAGTCGGCCTGGTGCAGATGATAATGGAGCCCCACCAGGGAGCCAGCTACCTTGTCTGAGCGCGATCCTTGCACCATCTCATGGCCTAGTGGGAACCACGAGCGCCGGTAGGTCTCCTGGAATCGACCACGTGCATCGGCATGGACCTCAGGTTGGATGATTACCACATCTTGCAATACGTTATTTGCGCCTTTGTCGGCCATGCTTGCTCCGCTGCTGTCAGGAAACTGTTGCGAATTCAGACTAACGGTCATGCGATGCTGGCTCAGCCCTCATCGGCGATCATGTCATCGACGGGGTCGCCTCTACGGCTATTTGACCCAAGTCCTTGAGCATGAGGCCGAGGTCGTGGCTGTTCGAGGCGTTCGCGAGTGCGGTCTCGACGGTGATCTTGTTATCCGTGACCAACTGTGCGAGTGCTTGATCGAAGGTCATCATGCCGTAGAAGGCGCCTTCGGTGACGATCGTTTTGATGTCGGTGGCGTGTTCGGGTTCAAGGATTGCCTGCTTGACTCGTCCGTTGGTGACGAGGACCTCACAGGCGACGACGAGCGAAGATCCAGATGCAGCATCGACGAGGCGTTGCGAGACGACTCCGGCCAAGATGTCTGCGAGTGACACCCTTGCTTGGTGCTGCTGGTAGGGGGGGAAGAAGTCGATGATCCTCGAGATCGTCTCGGCTACCCCCAACGTGTGCAGCGTTGAAAGCACAAGGTGGCCAGTTTCTGCTGCCTGGATGGCCGCCTCAACGGTCTCGAGATCGCGCATCTCTCCCACGAGAATCACGTCTGGATCTTGGCGCAGTGAGGCACGAAGGGCCGAGGCGAAGGTTCGGGTGTCAAAGCCGATCTCACGCTGGTTCACGAACGATCGCTGATCGTGGTGAAGGTACTCGATCGGGTCTTCGAGCGTGATGATGTGTTTCGCTCGACTGGTGTTGATCGCATTGACCATGGCCGCCAGGGTCGATGACTTACCCGAACCTGTCGGGCCGGTCACGAGGATGAGCCCGCGTTCGATGGTCGCGAGCTTTGCGATCGATGCCGGCAGTCCAAGGTCGTCATAGCTGGGAGCCTCGGGCTTCACGGCCCGGAAGGCAAAACCAAGAGCCCGCCCGAACAGGAAGCAGTTCACTCGGTACCGACGTCCATGGCCATCGATGTAGGCAAAGTCGGTTTCACCAGTCTTTTGAAATGAGGTTCGCGCAGACTCAGGTACGATAGCGTCCATGATGGCGGAAAGGTCCTGCTGCGAGGGGACAGGGAGATTGTCCATGGAGCCAAGCCGCCCACTCACGCGCACATGGGCAGGTGCGTTGGCCTTCAAGTGAAGATCGGAGCCCCCGATTTCCCGCAGGGCATCAAGATAGCTTTCAAGCAAGACGTGGATCGCCATATCTGTTCTTCTTCGACCATCTTGACAGCCAGCTGAAGTATGGTCAACGCGTGGCAGGTATCGAAAATTGGGCGGCGCCTATACTGGACGTTGAAGAGCCGTCTCTCACCTTCGAGGTGTCCCATGTCAGTAATTATCATCTTTGTCGTCGCCTTTATCGGATTGGCAATCGTAGCGAGGATCGGCCTGGCGAATTCGACCCGGGAGCGTCGTTCGATGTCCGGTCACCGTCATACCCTTGAGACTATCTCCAAAGTAGCCGATGCTCCTGCCGCGGAGAAGGACATGCGTACGTTCAAAGTGGAACCGTTGCGTCCAGTCCGCCTCGATCTCTCAAAACTCGATGACTTGACCGACCCTGATCTCATTCGTATCACGACGCCACTTGCCAACGATGACCCGAACGATGAGAGTGGGGCCAATCCGATCCAAGATGATGGTAGCGAACCGTCGCATGACGTGGAGGGCTTGCAGTTGGCGAACGAGCCGAACGATTCAACGTCGACGGTGCGACACGATGAGCCTTCCGGCAATGACGAGACATCACTCAACAACCCGTCGCCAACAGGATTAGTCTTCGGTGAAGACGACGTCGTCGGACTAGTCGGCGACGATGATGCCACCATTGAGCTCACTTCGGCCGCCCTCGGAGCAACGCAGGCAATTCCGCAAATAGACGATGTCGCGGATCAGCAGTCTGGCGATGCAGAGCACGGCCAGCATCGGGTGTACTCCACTGGTCGGCGTAGTCTGCCACTCTCGGCCATGGTCATTGGCGCTGGCGCGATCGCCGTCGTCTTAGGCGTTGGTTTTTTTGTGCTTGGCAGAAACTCTTCTTCCACGTCACCCTCGACGTCGCCAACGGTCGCGACCAAGAAGCAGACGAGTCCGGGATCAAAGACGACCAAATCTTCGGCTACGAACAAGTCGACATCGACCAAGAAGGCGTCCACAACGACCAAAAAGGCAGCAAGCTCTTCATCTTCTGGTGGGGGTTCGACGACGTCGGGGAATCAAGGGTCGTCAACTACGACGACACCAGCCAGTTACACACCGGTCAGCGCCAACTCGAACTACGCTACCTACGATATACCCGGTGGCCCAAAGACCATCGTGGTGAGCGCGACTCAGCCGTGTTGGGTAGCTGACTCTAACACAGCGAACGGTCCTCTGTTGTGGGATGAGACCTTGCCGGCGGGGGGATCGTACACGATCTCATCGACTTCATCATCGCTGTGGATCAAGGTCGGCAACGCCCATGACTTCCAAATGCAAGTCAACGGCGTTCCAGTCACCTTCTCCTCGCCCCCGGGAGTGTTCGCCTTCAACCTCGTGAAGTCCTAACCGTCCCACGCATGATGATGAGTGCCCAACTCTACGAGGTTCGTCCTCCATGAGCGAGCACAACCTCTGATTGGGACTTGTGCCCCGGTGATGACCAGTTTCTTGTGGCGGGCTCTTTGCCGTGAGCTCGGGTGGTTGCGATAGGCGCGCAGAAGTTAGGTCGCCTCGATCGTGGTGCAAGCTGCCAGCAAGAACGCCTGGACAAGGGCCTCGTTTTCGTACACTTGGGTTCGTTTGGACGCACCCATGTGGCCAGCGTCCTCCTCGACCTTGAGGGCGACGTTGGTCTCCGGCGATATCGAGCGCAATTTTGCAACATATTTCGTCGGCTCCCAATAGGACACCCGGGAGTCGTTGAGTCCGGTCGTGACCAACAGATCAGGATAGCGAGTTGCTTGGAGATTGTCGTAGGGGCTATACGACGCCATCAGCTTCTCAATCATCGTTGATTCCAGCGGATTGCCCCACTCCTCCCACTCGGTGATGGTGAGCGGAAGATCGGGGTCCGAGATCGTCGTCAGGCAGTCGACGAAGGGAACTTCGAGGACGGCCGCGCGAAAGCGGTCAGGATCAAGATTGAGCGTGGCGCCAACCATGAGACCGCCCGCGCTCGCGCCGCGTAGGCAGACAAGATCGCCGTCAGCGACACCTCGAGAGGTAAGCCAATCGCAGGCGCTCAGGAGGTCATGAAACCCTTGAGGTTTGTGTTCGAGGCGTCCCTGGTCATGCCATTGACGGCCAAGCTCTCCGCCTCCACGGACGTGGGCGATGGCATAGACAAAACCGCGGTCAAGCAGGGAGGTTCGCATGGTCGAGAAGGTGGGGTCAATCGGTTCACCATAGGCACCATAACTGTAGACCAGCGTTGGTGCAGGCAGGGCCAGATCCTTGCGGTGTACCACGGTGACTGGCACTGAGACACCATCGCTTGCCGTCGTGTAGCCACGGTAGGTCACATAGTTGCCAGGCTCAACACCACCAAGCACCCGTTGTTGCCAGAGGGTGGAGCGTTTCAGCGTTGCTAGGTCGATTTCGATCAGCGTGGCTGGCAGTCCGAGCGAGGTCTCCTCAATGCGGATGGTGCTCGCCGATGGTTCTGGGTTGCCGAGCAGGATTGTCGTGATCGCTGGATCATCGGTTGAAAGTTCGATACCATCAGTGTTGTGATCGCCCTCAAACGGTAGAAATGTGAGCTTGGTCCGGTCCTCGGAGCGCAGCTGTGTGACGAGGCCAAGGGTGGTGAGTTCGAAGCTCTCAAGTCGATCGGTCGGTGGCAGGTCCGCGAAGAGCTCCCAGGGACTCTTGGGGTCCACGGCTGAGTAGAGCCGGTATTCCTCGCCTTCCCTGGCCGCCATGACGTAGAACGAGTCGTTGATGTGGTCAAGATGGTACTCGAGCCCTTGTTCGCGTGGACGAAAACATACTGGTTCGCCAAGGTTGCCGGTTGCTGGCATCAGCCAGTACTCGCTCGTGATAGCGCTCGAAGAAGTGATGACCAGAAGGGTTCGATCCTTGGTCCGACCGACATCGAGATAGAACCGTTGGTCGGATTCGTGCATAAGTACACGATCCTCGCCGGGGTCGGTGCCAAGGGTATGCACCAACACGGTGTCAGGGCGCATGGCATCGTCAGGACGGGTGTAGAGCAGCTGCTGGTGATCGTTGGTGAAGACGAAGCCATAGGAGGTGGACGGAATCTCCTCGGTAATGGTGATGACACCGGCGTCGAGACGTCCGACCCGCAGCACGTAGCGTTCTTCACCGGAGAAGTCCACGCCATAGGCGATCGTGTGGTCGTCGTCGCCAATCGCGATGCCACTGATCCCGAGAAAGTCGTGGCCCTCGGCGATGACGTTTTCGTCAAGTACCGTCTCAATCTCTGTCTCGCCGATGCGGCGTCGGAGATGAATCGGGTAGTCGAGGTCCGGTTCGATTCGCGTAAAGTACTCGTAGCCACCACGGCGCGTGGGGTAACTCTCATCAGGTTCAGGAATGCGTGATCGGTACTCGCGCACGAGTTCATCACGCTTTGCACGCAACGTTCCGGTGAGGCGATCCATGAAGTCGCGTTCGCGCTGGAGATAGTCGCCGGTAACGGGGTTGGTAAGATCACGAAGCCCATAGAAGGGGTCGTGACGAGTAATGGTGGCGCCCTTGAGGGTCTGGTCGAGACCGCGAGGTACGGGAGGGACGGGGAGGGCACGCGCGAACAGCTGCTGTGACAGATAAGGCATGTTGGTCAGTGTAGACCGGTCGATGCATTGTGGGGAGTTGTTACTATGGAGATAGTGCAAATCGCGGATGTCAAGTGCGTCGGCGTGTATTGCAACACTGTGAAGGAGAAGCAATGGCCTCTGTGGAACTTGATCTTGGGCGTTACAAGCTTGGCTGGTCAGACGTCGAGGACTACGTGTTCAAACCGAAGAAGGGACTCTCGAAAGAGATCGTCGAAGAGATGTCTCGGATCAAGGGTGAGCCCGAGTGGATGCGTCAGTTCAGGCTGAAGGCCCTCGAGCACTTCATGCGTCGTCCTATGGCCCCATGGTTTGCAGTGAATATGCCGGACCTGGACTTCGACAATATCTACTATTACGTAAAGCCGACCGATCACCAGGTTGACAACTGGGACCAGCTCCCTCAGAATATGAAGGACACCTGGGACAAGCTGGGGATCCCAGAGGCGGAGCGCAAGTACCTTGGCGGCGTAACTGCACAGTACGAGTCCGAGGTTGTCTATCATCGCAACCGCGATGATCTCGCCAAGCAGGGTGTTCTCTTTACCGACATGGACACCGCGTTGCGTGACTATCCCGAAATTGTCAAGAAGTATTTTGGTACCGTGATACCTCCCAACGACAACAAGTTCGCGGCGCTGAACTCGGCTGTGTGGTCCGGGGGATCGTTTATCTACGTGCCCAAGGGCGTCAAGCTCGAGATGCCGTTGCAGGCGTATTTCCGCATCAATTCCGAGAACATGGGTCAGTTCGAGCGCACGTTGATCATCGCGGATGAGGGTTCGCAAGTGCACTACATCGAGGGATGCTCGGCGCCAGTGTATTCGACGGACTCGCTGCACTCGGCGGTGGTTGAACTCATCGCGTTGCCGGGATCGCGTATCACCTACACGACTATTCAGAACTGGTCATCGAACGTCTACAACCTTGTGACGAAACGAGCGCGCGCCGAGGCCGAAGCTCGCGTGGAGTGGATCGACGGCAACATCGGCTCGAGATTGACGATGAAGTATCCGTCGGTCTATCTGATGGGCCCGAAGGCATCGGGCGAGGTGCTGTCAGTCGCCTATGCTGGCGCTGGTCAGCACCAAGATGCTGGTGCGAAGATGATTCACGCTGCGCCTGAGACCACGTCCACGATCGTATCGAAGTCCATCTCCAAAGACGGAGGTATCACGACCTACCGTGGTTTGGTGCATATGGACGAAGGGGCGAAGAACTCGCGATCGTTTGTCCGCTGCGATGCCCTGTTGCTCGACGACCACTCCATCTCCGAGACCAAGCCATACATGGAGATCGGTGAACGCAATGCCTGGGTTGGTCATGAAGCCACGGTTTCTAAGGTGGGTGAAGATCAACTGTTTTATCTGATGAGTCGCGGCTTGTCGGAGGCCCAGGCGATGAGTCTCATCGTCAATGGCTTTATCGAGCCGGTAACGAGAACCTTGCCGATGGAGTACGCGGTTGAATGGTCGCGTCTGATTGAACTCCAGATGGACGGATCCATTGGGTAAATCGATCCGCTAAGTCCCTGGCAGGCGTCGACCGAGGGTTAGACGAGGCCAAGGTCGACTCGCTATTGGCGATGCATGGGTCTGTGCGCGTCGCCAGCGGAGGGTGCTCCCAAAGGACGATGCATATCCCAAAGGACGATGCCGTGTGGCCAGGTGGGTAGTTATTCATCTTGAGCTGTGCGGATGTAGTCGTTACGGGGCTTGTCCATACTCGTTCCCTGGTTGGGCTTTGAGCGTGACTCGTAGGCTTTCGTGTCGACAGGCGTAGCCTCATGTGTAGTGCGTGTCCTGCACCATCGACACGTTGTTGGGGTACGCAGGAGGATTCGCTATCCACGGGTATTCGCTACAAGCTGATTGATCCTGGCTACCCGGCATCTACCAACCCATACCGATGACAAACAGCTCCGGCCATCACTGCTCAGGCTAGAGCCATTGTGACAACCTTTGTGGGGTCGAGCACGCAACGCTGTGTCGAGCGTAGGGCGCAACAACTAAGCGATTCACCTTCTGATGGCAAGGTTATAGACAAGAGCAACCGAGAGTGGTCAGGGTCGGTCGGGGCGATATGTTCTAGACAGCGAGAATTGATGAGAGGATCAGCGAGCCTGATCCTTGGTGGCATACTTGTAGCCAAGCCAACCGCCAGCGGCAGCACCGACCACGAGACCGATTGGTCCGGCCACCAAGGTCCCGATGACAGCGACAACGGCTCCTGCACCAACCGTCTTGCCGACCATGGCCGACCCACGCTTCGAATAGTTGCTCACAACGCCACCTTTCACTGCTGACTGCACCTGACAGGCTACTCGCTAGCTGGTACTTCGATCGCATCTCGAATTCAGCGGATTCCTCGCTTCGCATTCGCTGATGCGAATCCAGTCATCATTGGTGGGTTGAGGGCTTGAAAAGATTCCTGGCCAAGATCGGGTCACCCTGGCTCTGTGATCCGATTGTGTGATCCGATTCGATATTCAGTCTGATTTGGTTCGATCTCGTCTCGATCCAATCCGCCAGGGTGTGCTGATGCGCGCCGTTGTCTCGACGGGGGAGGTGGTACCATGTTGAGCGATGGCCTCGTCCCCAGTGTCCATCTCCAACATCGGGAGATCGACACCGAAGCAGCTACCGCGCCCCAGGCCTGGACTCGCCACCCAGGCGGTCCCTCCATGGGCATGGGTGATGGCTGCCACCAGCGAAAGGCCGAGTCCAGCGCCCCCGCGGGATCGTGAGCGTGATTCGTCAGATCGATAGAAGCGCTCGAAGACGCGGTCCAGTTGTGCACCTTCGAGTCCCGGACCGGTATCGCACACGGTAAGCCGAACCTTCCGATCCCACTCGAGCAGTGCGATCGTCTCGTCGGTGTTGCCAAACAGGTCGGCGATCTCCTTCGCGGTACGCGCTCCTGTGGGCAGTGGCGCCTGTTTTGGAGTGATCTCGACGCGGACGACGACGGTTGCGCTCGGGGGCGTATGGGTGCGCACATTTGAGAGCAGGTTGGTGATCACTTGGGTGAGGCGATGCTCGTCGCCAAGTACGAGAGCTTCTGGCGGTATCACGAGGTCAATCTTGCGCTCTGGTTCTACGGCGGCGGCGTCCATCACCGCCGCTTTGGCTAGCTTCGCCAGATCGACTGGTGCCAGCGACAGTGGTCGATTTTCGTCCATGCGGGCCAGAAGCAGGAGGTCCTCGATGAGGGCAGCCATGCGGCTAGCTTCTGACTGGATGCGCTCCATGGCCAGCGGCGTGTCCTTCACTTGATCCAATGCGCCATCAAGATAGAGCTCTGCATAGCCCTTGATGCTGGTTAACGGTGTCCGCAGCTCATGACTGACGTCAGCGATGAATTGGCGCAGCCGTGCTTGAGAGCCCTGAGAGTTGGTGTAGGCGTCTTGCAGTCGTTCGAGCATGGTGTTTAACGTGTCGGCGAGGCTGGCAATCTCTTGTGGACCATCGTCGTCCACTCGTGCCATCGAATCGCCTGCCGTGATTCCTCGTGCTTGGGAGCGCATGCGCTCAAGTGGGCTTAGCCCGATCCGAATCGAGATTGCGCCGGCGAGGCCTAGTGCCAAAAGTACACCCAAGGAGACGAAGAGCTCGGCAAGCTCCAGGCGACCCAAGGTGCTCGTGACCGAGCTCAACGGGATGGATAAGATCATCGTCGCATCGAGAGCCGGGTCACGGGCTGCGAGCACTCGATAGGAATAGTCTGATTTCGGCAGTTCGATCGTGATGGGATGTCCCACAGGGACGTCGACACGCTGATCACCCGGCTTCCCACTGGCAACCGCTGGGGGAGGTTCGGAGACGGAGTTTGAGAACTGACCGATGACGGATGTCCCGTTGGAGAAGATGAGTTCGCCATAGCTACCCTGGGGCAGTGAGACGAGACCGGCGAAGGTCGAATCACCGTACACGCTGGTGTGCAGCAGTTCCTTGGCGGCCAGTGGGATGTCGCTGGTGAGTTGGGAGTCGACGCGGGTTATGAGAAAAGAGCGGAGTGCTGTAACCGTCGTGAAGTCGATCGCCAAGGTGCCAACGACCAGCGTTGCGAGCGTGATGATCAGCAGCCGAGCTCGAAGGGAGAGTTTCGGTTTCGGTCTAGGCACAGTTCCTGGCTCGGATTTCAGGATTCGCGCGCCTCAGGCGCTCGCAGGCTGTAGCCAACACCCCTGATCGTTTTAATCATTGGCGGACCATACTGGTCGAGTTTCTTACGCAGGTAGCTGATGTAGGTTTCGACAATATTGGCATCGCCACCGAAGTCGTACTCCCAGACATGGTCGAGGATCTGTGTCTTGGAGACGACCTTGTTGGCATTAAGCATCAAAAAACGCAGCAACTTGAATTCGGTCGCAGTGAGCTCCACGGGCTTGCCGGCGCGGAGCACCTCGTGGGTCTCGTCATCTAACGTGAGATCGTGAAACGTCTGGCGAGAGACCTCGGCCGGTCCACCACCAGTTCTGCGCAGGACCGCCTCAATGCGCGCGGTGAGCTCGGCGAGCGAAAATGGCTTGGTGAGGTAGTCGTCGGAGCCGAGTCGAAGGCCTTCGACGCGATCTTCGATGGAGTCACGGGCGGTTAGGAACAGGATGGGCGTGTCATCGCGCTCTTCGCGAAGTCGTTTGACAACCTGAAAGCCGTCGAGGCCAGGCATCATGACGTCCAGGATAATAAGGTCGGGCCGAAACGATTTGGTCAGCTCCAATGCCTCGCGTCCAGAGGCAGCGATGTTGACCTCGTAGCCTTCGAAGTTGAGTGCCATCTGGAGCAGCTCCGTTATGGGGAGCTCATCATCGACGACGAGCACGCGCTTGTCCTTCGATGGCCGTCCCTGTGTCGATGTCATGCATTCTCCTTGCGTTGATGATAGCCGAGCAGGATCAACCGCTAAGCATTGAGGCTGATGCGGCGCAGTTGCGTACCGGTGAGCGCGATGACACCGCCAACTGGATGTGGTTGGCGGTGTCATCGGGCTGATAACGATGCGGTTTCGTCATCTAAGCTGCTGGCGCGTTGCCTAAGGTGATGGTTAGGGTAGATGTGCCAGACTGAGATAGCACCTTGAGCGTTACTGATGTTCCGGGCGACTTTGAGGTGACGTCGGTGACAAGCTGCGATGCGTCAGCGACTGACTTTCCATCAAAGCCGACGATGACATCACCTGAGGTGAGACCAGCATTCGATGCAGGGGACCCAGGATAGATATAGTCGATCAGGGCTCCTTTCTGGTTCGTAGGATAACCGAGCTGTGCGGCGGCCTGTGCATTCATGGTCTGGATGCCAACGCCAAGGAAGGCCTTGGCTGTCGTTGTAGCATTTGATGAACCCGATGAAGACTTTGTGTAGTAGCTCGGATCCTTCAGGATGTTCTTGACCACCGGTAAGACCGAATCAATCGATTCGGCAAACCCGAGGTTCTGCGCTGGTGTCTGGGAGGTCGACGAGATAATAGCTGTATCCATGCCGACCACCTGACCGGCGGCGTTGACGAGCGGACCTCCGGAGTTACCAGGGTTGATAGGCGCATCCGTCTGGATCATCTGTGTCAGGTGCTCACTGAGGTTCTGATCCTGGGCGGTTATCGAACGGTTCAGCGCCGATACAATCCCCTGTGTAACCGTCGGGTCACCCTGGAGCGCCAACGCGTTGCCGATTGCCACGACTGGGTCACCTACTTGGAGCTGCCCTGAATTGCCGAACTTGACGGTCGGAAGGTTTGACAGCCCCTGAATCTGGAGCACGGCAACGTCGTGAGCGGGATCGGTGCCGATGACCTTGACCGGATAGGACTTGGACTGGTTATACAGCGTTGCCTGTACCGATGTTGCACCAGCAACCACGTGGTTATTGGTCAAGACGAGTCCACTTGAGCCAAAAATCATCCCAGTCCCAGCATCCTCAAACTGGCTGGTGCCGAGGAAACCATTGCTTGTCGAACCTTCTGCCGTGATATCCACGACGGCTGGCTCAACTTTGGCCAGGATCTGGGGGACATTGAGACTGCCGTTCCCATTGAGTCCAGACCCCTGAATCGATGTTGGAGAGGCCGATGACTCGCTGATGACCACCGGCTTGGAATTGGACGAGTTGGTGAGGTGCACAACCGTGAAGCTGGTGCCTACCGCTACCACCGCCGCGACCACTGCGGCAGTGAGAACCGTGAGTCCAGAGAATCGACGTTGCGCGAGTGACCCCTTGCCTTTGCCCTTCTTGGTGGTGCTCGACGCTGGTGCGGACGGGGCCGGTGAGGTCCAGGACGAAGCGTATTCGTAGCCGGCGTAACCGGGCGAGGAGGTTGATGAAGGGTCCGAACCCGGAGTGGAACCACCGACCCCACTACCGTCTAGGTCACCTTCGTTGGCTGGAGCCGATTCATTCGCTAGATTGCCCCCCGAGGCCAGCGTGTCGCCAGCAGACCAGCCATCACCAGAGGACCATCCATCACCAATGGTCGCATCGTCATTGATCGGCCCTTGATCAGTCGGCCCTTGATCAGTCGGCGTAGCATCGCTAGGAATTTCTTGCGTCGGTTCATCCTCGTTGGTGGGTTCTAACGAGTGCTCGTCTTCGGGAAACTCATTGTCACTCATGGTGCGCGCCTTTCTCTCTACTCAGCTCGCCGTACTCCGACCACGTGCCGTGGCTCTCGCTCGAGTTGAGGTTCAAAACCCAATGCACTAACTTTCTACGAGCCATTCTTGTGTGCCATGCTTTGAGAAACCTTAGGAACAGGTAGGAGCTTGACGAATGGACGACAGCTCTCCTTCTCACGGTAGTGCCTTTTTCATGGTAGTGGAGTGCGGTGGCGTTACCGTTCGATGTACGATTCAACCAGACGATCGGAGTGTCTGAGAGCTTGCTGGACGCTAGCGCCCTTGAAAGCGTGGCTCTCGGTGCTCTTGAAAGGCCCGAAGTGCTTCGCGCGCGTCGTCGGAGCGCATCAAAGCGACATTTGCCTCAGCTGCGCGCGCGAGTTGCGTGCCGAGGCGCTCTCGGCGCTCGCTGACAAGCAATCGTTTCGTCGCCTGCACGGCGAGTGGGGGATTCGCGGCAAGCCTGTTGGCAAGCCCCAAAGTGGCAGCTTGGAGGGCTTGGAGCGAAGGGTGCACTGATTGCACGAGACCGAGCTGTTTAGCCTCGTCAGCGGTGATATCGCGACCGGTGAGTGCGATCTCTGCTAATGTGGAGTAGGGCAGCACGTCAGCTAGCAAGCTCAGCGATCCAAGGTCGGCAACGATTCCGATTCGGACCTCGCGGAGAGAGAAGATCGCGGTCTGTGTTGCCAGACGCCAATCGCACGCAGCAGCCAAATCAAGGCCTCCTCCGATGCAGTAACCATGTACCGCAGCGAGTGTGGGCTTGCTTACGGTGGCGAGCGATGCGAATCCACGTTGGAGGGGTTCGATGTCGTCGGCGGTCTTGACGGCTTGTGATCCAGGTGCCATCTCGTGCAGATCCAGTCCGGCACTAAAGTGGGGACCGTTCGCACGGACGATGATCACTCGTGTCGCTGGATCGTGCTCCAAGGTCTCGATCGCTTGCGGCAACTCCTGGAAGAACATAGCATTCATGGCGTTGAGCTTGGATGGTCGGTTGAGCGTCAGCTCGCTGATCCCGTTGTTGGTCGTGATTGTCAACGTCTCCATCGATGTCTCCTGTCGGTGTCGCTTCGGGGGTTTCTCCCAGATTAGCACTATGCTGATAGGGTAAACCATGACGCCGGGCGATCGCTAATCTGCAGTGCTCGCGAGGGTGGTACCCAACAGGGCTTTGCTCGTGGGATTAACGCCCACAGAGTCGAGCTTGCTGGGTTAGGTTCGGCTGGCGGAATGGAAACAGCGTTTGCAAACGAACGAAGGAGAACGTGTGGGGTCCTTAGGTGAGGATGTAGCTTGGCAATTGCCGGTTCGAAGCACGGCGAGAGCTGCCGAGATGGAGCGGTTGGAGCGGCCGACGGAAGCGCTTGAGTGCTGGCGATATTCTCCAATTGATGACGTCCAATGGGACCGGTATCAGGGTTCGGGTATCGCGAGCGATGAAGCTCTTTGGTCACGAGCGACTGAGATGCTCGCGACCTTCGGCCCTATGGATGCCGTTATTCGGATCGATGGGGGCCATCTCGTGGATATCGACTCCCACTCCGATGGGGTCACGGCTGTGGAGGTTCAAGCCACTGGGGAGTTTCTCCGCCAAGCGGATGAGAGCCTGCTGTCGCTGGCCACGCTGCTTGCACCGGGTCGACTGGAGGTCAACCTCGACACATCCGTGCATCGCATTGGCATCATCACCTGCGGCAGCGGTGCCGATGCCGGGCTCTGGAGCTGGCTTCGGATGTCGGTTGCGCCAGGCGCGAGCGTGGAGATCATCCAGATTGACCTCTTAAGCGGATCGGTGCTGCATGCTCCCGTCATTGAGATCGTCGGTGGCGAGAAGGCATCGATCACCTATCGACAGCAGCTCGATCACGATCAGCGGGCACTGAGCTTGGGCTATGTAAGGTTCCGATTAGGCGCCGATGCGCGGCTTGAGATCGATACGGCGAGTACCCATCAGGGTTACACCCGGGTTCGCACCGACGGTACGCTCCAAGGCGCCCGCGCCAGTGCCGTCATCAGGGTCGGCTATGTAGTGGGCACCTCAGAGCGGGTCGATTATCGGACCTTCATCACGCATGATGCACCGCGAACGAAGAGCGATTTGCTCTACAAGGGGGTGGTCAATGGCGATGGTAACTCCATTTACACTGGCACCATCACCATCACGCCGCTTGGAGGAGGCTCTGAGGCCTTCCAGACGAATCGGAATGTGCTGCTCTCCGAAGAGGCGCTCGCTTGGTCGGTCCCCAACCTTGATATCCAAATTAGCGATGTGAAGTGCTCTCATGCCTCCACCGTTGGACCGATCGACGAAGAGCAACTGTTCTATCTTGCATCCAAGGGCTTCCCGGCCGAGGAGGCACGCCGGACGCTGGCTCGAGCATTCTTTGCCGACATGGGTGATGATTTCGCCGTAGAACAACGATCCTTGCGCGCGGCGGTGGATGAAAAGTGGGAGTCGGGTCAATGACTGAATCTGTGGGAGTATCCGGGGACTTTGAAGAGGGAAAGGCCGTCAAGGTCGACTTCGCTGGCTTTCCGGTGGTAGTTGTGCGCATTGATGGCGAACTCTTTGCCATTGGAGACACATGCTCGCATGCTAAGTACAGCCTTTCCGAGGGGGAAGTGTACGCCGAGGAGCGAGAGATCGAGTGTTGGAAGCATGGCAGCACGTTTTCACTAAGAGATGGACATCCGACGTGTTTCCCAGCCACCAAGGCTGTTCCGGTGTTCGATGTTGTTGAGCGCGATGGAGTAGTACTCCTCAGTCGTTCAGAGGATGACACAGTTGATGCGAAGCGAGGTTGATAAACCAGTGACATTGTTATCGGTCAGGGATCTTCACGTATCTATCGGAGCTACGCAGGTGTTGGCAGGGATTGATCTTCACATCGATGCCGGCGAGGTTGTCGCGGTCATGGGTCCGAATGGTTCTGGCAAGAGTACGTTGGTGTCGACAATTATGGGGCGTCCGAGCTATGTGGTCGACCACGGCGTCATTGAGATCGACGGCAAGCCTATCGCTGACTGGTCTACCGACCAACGAGCTCGTAGTGGCCTCGCGCTCATCTCGCAAAGTCAGCCCGAGATCCCAGGGGTGCGCGTCGATGAATTGGTCACCTCCATGTATCGCTTCCGCGACCTCGATGCCCAACAGGTATCTGAACGTATTACCTCGGAGGCGCGTGATCTATCCCTCGATGAGAAGCTACTCAATCGTTGGGTTAATGTCGATCTCTCTGGGGGCGAGCGCAAGAAGCTCGAGACGCTGCTCGTCAGCGCTGTTCCCGAGTCACTGGTAATTGGTGATGAGATCGATTCGGGTCTTGACATCGATGCTCTACGTGACGTGGCGCGTCGACTTCGGAGGTTGAACGAGGAGCAAGGAACAGCGTTGCTCCTCATCACCCACTATCCGCGGCTGCTGCGAGAGATACGCGCCGATCGGGTTCTCGTGTTGGTGCGGGGAAAGATCGTGGCTGAAGGCGGCATGGACCTAGCGGTCGAGCTTGAGAGCACTGGCTACCAACGCTTTGGAGTAGATGCCATAAGCTGAGCCATGGCCTCAAAAATGGATCCGACCCGCCGTGGCGGCCATTATCAGCGGTTCCCTTGCAGCTGTGGTAAAGAGATTGGGCTTTGTTCTTATCGAAGTCCGACGGTAGAGCGCTCACATATCGTTCGTTAGCGACGAGATGATTCGCTCTCGTACCGTTGTGAGCGCTTCAGCTGCGTCGATAAGCACGGCCCCCTCGAGGCGCTCGCCGCGGTAATACAGGAAGCATCGTCCACCGTCGACAGGCTCCTCGACCTCGACGAGGTCGGGACTCGGCAAGCCGAGGATCTGGATCAAGAGCCCGCCCTGGTCGCTCCAGCCAAAGGGGAGCTCTTCGTAGGGTTTGCGCTGATTTCCAAACAATGCGGCAACGGCGTGCATTGCCTGGTTGGTGGCGACCTCAAAGTGTTCGAAGCGCAACGGACGTTTATATAGAGGGTGATACCAGCTCGCGACGTCACCGATGGCCGAGATCGACTCGAAGCCCTCCACCAGTCCATGCTGACTCACGGCTATCCCACCGTCATCGTTGACGGGGAGTGCTCCGTCGAGCCATTCGATCGTCGGAACCACTCCAACTCCGACGACGATGAGACCCGTTTCCCATGTTTGGGAGCCATCGTTGACCAGCATGCGTAGCCCGTCATGTATTTGCGTAGCCTCGCGGCCAGTGACGAGCGTCACACCTTCGTGTCGCAGATGCTCCTCGACGAGGTTGCTGACGCTAAGACCCACGGCGCGAGACAGCAGGTGAGGACTCTGCTCGACGAGCGTGACGTCGATGTGATGATGGCGGGCACTCATCGCGACTTCTGCACCGATGAAACCACCTCCAATAATGGTGAGGTGGCGAATGTGCGCAAATGCATCTCGAATTCTGGTTGCATCTACGAGCGTCCGTAGATAGATAATCTCTTCGCTCGGCGGGAAGGATTCGAGGTGTCTGGGGTGGGCGCCGGTGGCGACGATGAGTTGGTCAAATGGCTCGACGTCATGGTTGGCGATAACCTCGCGACGGTCGAGATCAAGGCCGGTGGCGGCCGTGAGTGGTCGAAACCGATAGCCCTCACCAGCGCCACGCAGCTGGACGCGGTTCGCAGATACCGTACCCATGAGGTACCCTTTCGAGAGTGGCGGACGCTGGTAGGGAAGCTCGCGCTCGGCGGCGAGCACCGTGATATCGAGGTCGGGCCGAAGGCGCCGCGCCTGCACTGCTGCTCGGTGGCCAGCCAACGCCCCTCCAACGATGACCAGTCTGCCCACGTTGCTAGTCGGTCACGCTGATCGCTTGGGTGGGGCACTGCGCCTGCGCTGCAAGGACACTCGCATGCACGTCTTCGGGTGGGTTTTCATTCAAGATGTAGAGGAAGCCGTCCTCTCGAACCTCGAATACCGATGGTGCAAGACCTTCGCAGACTGCATTGGACTGACATTTGTCGAAATCAACTTCGATACGCACGGTCGATCTCCTTCGCTAGGCACACGCAAGTAAATCTAACCGACCTCGCGAGCTACTTGGGCCTCGAGTCGTGCTTGGCCAATTGCACTATTGCGATAGGGTTAATTCCCACTAGACTGTCCTCGTGACAGTTGAACCGTTGTTTGAGGCTCAAGACCTGTGGGTATCCGCTGCAGGCACGACGATCTTGAAGGGATTTTCGCTCTCCGTCGCTGCTGGCGAGTTGCATGTGATCATGGGACCGAATGGATCTGGCAAATCGAGCTTTGCGAACGCGATCATGGGTAGTAGCGAATACCAGATCGACCGTGGCCATGTGTTGTTCAAGGGTATTGATATCGGTGGACTTCCGGTGGATGAGCGAGCCAAAGAGGGGATCTTCCTCGCCTTCCAGTATCCCGAGGAGATCCCAGGTGTGTCGGTTATTCAGTTTCTCAGACAGGCCTTGCAAGCGCGGCGGGGTGCCGACGTATCCGCCATCGAGGTTCGCTTCGATCTCCTCGAGTGGCTTGAACGGCTTGGGCTCGATCCTTCATTCGCCTCAAGACACCTCAATGAGGGGTTCTCTGGTGGTGAGAAGAAGCGTAACGAGATCATTCAGATGGCGATGATGCAGCCCGAACTAGCTATCTTGGACGAGACCGATTCTGGTCTTGACATCGATGCACTGAAGACCGTCGCCAATGGCATCGAGACGGTGCGCGAGGCGAATCCGGAGATGGGGGTAGTCCTGATCACCCATTACCAGCGTATTTTGAGCTGGCTTACCCCTACTCGGGTGCACGTAGCTGTCGACGGTCGCATTGTTGGATCGGGAGGCATGGAGTTGGTGGAGGATCTTGAGCGAGAGGGTTATCAGAAGTGGCGAGTGTTGAAGTAGCAAATCTGGCTGGCGAGTTGCGTAAGGATTTTCCGATCTTTGCCGATATTGAGTCATCTCGGCCTTTCTACTATTTGGACTCTGCGGCATCGTCGCAGCGGCCGGTTTCTGTGCTCGATACCATGGATCGCTACTATCGGCATTCTCATGCCAACGTCCATCGAGGTGTTTACGGTCTCGCCGAGGAGGCGACCGGCATCTACGAGGCTGCCCGCAAGCACCTCGGAACCTTCATCGGCGCTAGCGATCCCGCGCACGAGATCGTCTTTACCAAGAACGCCACGGAAGCCCTCAATCTTGTGGCTCAGGGTTTGGGTCGCGTTATGTTAACGCCTGAGAGCCACGTACTCCTGACGGAGATGGAGCATCACGCCAACCTCGTCCCATGGATGATCTTGCAACAACAGATCGGTTTTACCATCGATTATTTGCCATTCGATGCCGAAGGTCTACTGGTGCTCGACAATCTCGATGCACTCTTGGACCGTGCGAGCATCCTTGGGGTTACGCTGATGTCGAACGTTCTCGGTACGCTGAATCCTGTCGCCATGTTGAGTCGCAAAGCGCATGAGCACAATGTGATTGTCGTCGCCGACGGAGCCCAGTTTGTCCCTCATTTTGGCACCGACGTTGGTGAGCTTGGAGTTGATTGTCTCGCGATCACAGGTCACAAGATGCTTGCGCCGACCGGTATTGGGGCGCTCTGGGCGCGAGCGGAGATCCTCAACAAGATGACTCCGTTTCTCGGTGGTGGAGAGATGATCAGTGACGTCAGGCTCGATGGGTTCACGGCCAACGAGATCCCCCACAAGTTTGAGGCCGGCACCCCCCCGATCGCAGAGGCGGCGGGTTGGGACGCTGCACTTGACTATCTCGAGGCGGTCGGGATGGACGCCATCAGTGCACATGACCGGGCGCTAACGAGCTATGCGATCGACCAGCTCCATGATCGGCTCGGCGAACGTATCAAGATTTTTGGGCCGGGTGATATCACGAAACGAGGAGGGGTCATCTCCTTCGAGCTGGCTGATGTTCATCCCCATGACGTCGCCCAAGTGCTGGACCAACATGGTGTCTGTGTTCGTGCAGGGCACCATTGCGCCAAGCCGTTGATGCGTGAGCTCGGTGTGGGGGCGACGGCCCGCGCGTCGTTTTATCTTTACAATGACGAACGTGATGTCGAGGCGCTGGTCGTGGGGCTCCTTGATGCCTACCAGATGTTTCACGGTTAGGAGTGATGATGAACGATCTTGACGACCTTTATCGGGAGATTATCCTCGATCACTACAAGAATCCTCGGAACCAGGGGGTTCTTGAGGGCCCGACGGTGCACAGCGAAGAGGGTTTTAACCCACTGTGTGGGGATGAAGTGAAGATTTATGTCCAAGTCGACGATGGGGTGGTCGCTGACATCAAAATTACCGGGCAGGGGTGTTCGATCTCCCGGTCCTCTGCCTCGTTGATGTCACAAGCGGTCAAGGGACAGCCGGTTGATGAGGTGAGAGCAATCGTCCATCGTTTCAAACGAATGATTGCCGTCGAAGAGTCACCTGAGGAGCCTGAGCCTGTGGATCTGCGAAAGATTGGAGAGCTTGCGGCGCTACAGGGCGTCGTTAAGTTCCCGGTTCGGATCAAGTGCGCGACGCTGCCCTGGAACACGCTGATGCTCGCGTTGGACGAGTCGCATTCGAACTGATCGGCCACTCCACACCGATTAAGTGGTGTCATGTCAACCGATGGCGGCAGTCAAAATCAACCTGGCGGAAGGGGCGAACTGGTTGCTTCGATGGGATGAGGAGTGTGTCTACTCCGCGGCGGGCTGACCCGTCGGTGACCCTGGGCGCGTGATCGCCTGGCGAGTCGGCTCATTGTTGCACGCTAGCCACTGGTACCACCCAGCTCATTGTAACGGAGCGCCAAGGCTGTCGGATCTCATTGAGCTACGTTGAGTGGGTGGGTCCTCGCTGTTGCTGCGACGAAGTCGCGAGCGGTCCCCTCAAAGTAGCGCTGTGGAGGTCGCTCCATGTTATAGACCAAGCGGTAGCCATTGGCCGGGCTGGCAGGTGTACCGAGTGTGTGATTAAAGTAAAAGAAGTTCGTCCACGCGGAGTTAATGTCAAGCTCCATCGCGTTGACGGCCCCAGCTCGAGCTAGGAGCTTCGCGAGCGACGCCACTGAGAGTCCCGGGCCACTCGCGTAGACAATTGCTCCGTTCGCTGTGACACCCACGCCTGAGCGCCATACCAGGACCTGGTTGCCAACGGTTGCGCCCCAAGTCTGGTAATTTGATGAGTACACCTGAGGGTTGACCTTGCCGGATTCCACGATCGGAACCAGGTTTTGACGAACTACTGCAACTGATCGGGGGACGTGTTGGCCATCGGTCCAACGCTCGACGGTAGCGACACCATTTTGATTCACGACGAAGGATGCGGCTCCGTTTTTGAGTGGGACGGCCATGCGCCCGTAGGCATAATAGCCCCCCTTTGCATCGCTCATGCGAAAGCCCGAGTTGAAGGCAGCGACCAAATTGGAGGCTTGGGTGCCCTGGATCGGTGCCATATACGGCCATGGACCGCCGCCAGGTGGCTCCTGGGCGCCAGCGTACTGAAGGAAGCTCACGAGCCGAGGGTCGAGCCAGGCGACACCTGCGACGATCGAGGTGTGGATCTTGTCTGGTCGCATCAACGTGACATAGAGTGCGGGCGAGCCATCAACGAGTGGCCCTTCCGGAGTCCACTGTCCTTCATGCGCCAATGGGGGACTTGCGATAGGTGGGATTGCCTTGGGTGCTGGCAGAATACCAGAACTTGCCTTAACAGGCTGGCTCTCGCGAACACTCGCTGTCGGACGAAGTGAGCCTTTCGGTGGCGTCCCGCCAACCGGTGGTTGGTTTACGCTGTACCAGGTATCCTCCGCTGTTTGGACGATGCTCGCGCCTCCGTTGCCCCGCACCCACTCAACGAATTTGACGCTGAAGCTGGCCGATCCGGGCGACCCTAGCGCGCCGATCACCCCCAGTGAGCCGTAGCCACCCACGACCACGATGCCGGCTACGATCACGCCACGGACCCGACGGTAGGCAAGCGAGTGGCGTTTGTGTTGCTTGCGCGATGGGGATGAGGTGAGTTGTGTCAAACAGTTTCCTTCAGTTGTGCGCCCTTGGCATGAGCGACGGTCGGTTGCGGGTCGTGAAGTGCCGGACTGGCGGGCTCGCGTTGATCGGCCACGATGGGTAGGCGGACGTTGAAGTATGCCCCCTGTAGGTCGGAGGTTCCAATTGTAACCGTTCCTCCCATCAGTTCCACCAGGCTTCGAACGATTGGAAGGCCGAGCCCCGACCCACCTTGGAGGCGGCTTCGCGCTGGGTCAAGGCGAGTAAACCGTTCAAACACGGCGTCTCTGCGTTCGGGGGGGATACCCGGACCATCGTCGGCCACCGCGAAGGTGGCACATTGTTCGTCGGTTTGGGCCACCACGATGACCGTGGTGCTGGCATAGCGGACGGCGTTCTCGATCAAGTTGCGGACGATGCTGCGGATCTGTTCCGGATCGGCGAGGAGTCGAACGGCGTTGACCCTCGACATGTCGATGTTGATGCCGGGATGGGTACGACGTATCCTTTGGACCTCTTCGCGACAGAGCTCATCGAGGTCGACCGTGACGCGTACGGCTTGCACGTGAGCCTCAGCTTTGGCTAGTGTCAAAAGGTCCTCGATCAAGCGCTGCATTCGTTCGCTCTCTTGGAGGGCAATGCTCGCCGTTTGATGCCAATCGGTCATGTCACTATGCAAAAGGCCAACTTCGAGCGAAGCTCGAAGGGCGGACAGGGGACTCTTGAGTTCGTGGGACGCGTCGGCGATGAATTGCTTCTGCTGCTCTGATGCGGCGTCGAGACGGGCGAGCATGGAGTTCATGGTGGCAGCGAGTCGAGCGATCTCATCGCCGCCGTCCGGCTGAAAGACGCGGTTTGAAAGGTTGAGGCTGGTGATCTCTTCGACGTCTCGGCGGATCTGATCGACTGGCGCGAGTGCTCGCCGACTCAAGATCCAAGTCGATAACGCCACGACGAACAAGATGAGCGGGTAGACGATGAAGAACTCACGTTTGAGTGCTGCAACCGAAGCATCCACCGAGGACAGGGATGCGATGGTATAGACGTAGAAGGTGGTTGGTTTGCCAGCGGACCCAGCCATGAGGTGGCTCGTGCTCGACGATGAGCGGGGCCGATTGATAACCCCTACCAGAAACGTCGGCACCTCAACCTGATCGGCAACAAATACCGCGTGGCGGTCGACGTTGCCGTTGATGGCGAGTCGATTTGCTCTAGCGGAATACTCGGTCTTTACAATCCCATGCGCAGGCACCCCTTTGGGTGTACGCAGCGCTTTTGCGCCCTTCAGGTTCGGGGAATAGGCTACAACAGCGCCTTTGCTGTTGACAACTTGGGCGGCGAGATCCCCTCTCGGTATCGGCAGTGGATTCGGGAGATGGCCATCCCTGACCAAGAGCACGATATCGTCGGCTTCGTTCTTAGCCGTGTTGATGACGTTTTTGGTGAGCGCAGAGCGAAGTGTGACGGCAACGCCGATGAACGCTGCCAACAGGACGAGCCCCACGACCACGGTCGCTGCTACGGTGGTACGTTTGCGAACCGAAGCGAGCTGGCGACCAACCCAGCGCAGGGGCGGAAATCGCGTCTTTTGGACCTGATCAATTCGCTCCATGGAGGCAAGCCTCACGTTGGTCTCCTAGCCATATATGAGCTAGACGACAGTCGACACCTCATCGCAGGCGACTGGCGCTGTGCCGCCATCCTCTTCCAGGAGGTAGCCCACGCCGCGAACGGTACGGATCGACTTTGTACCAAACGGCGCGTCGATCTTCTTGCGCAGGTAGCCAATGTACACCTCAACTATGTTTGAGTCTCCCTCAAAATCGTAGTCCCAAACGTGTTCGATGATCTCACGCTTGTTGAGGACCTTACCTTTTGAGCGCATGAGGAGTTCAAGAAAAGAAAACTCTCGGGTCGTGAGCTCAATGGTGACATCACCTCGAGTGACCGAGTGGCTTGAGGGGTCGAGCTTGAGGTCACCGGCCATCAAGACCGGTGGCCGGCTGTCGACATTGCGGCGTAACAGCGCGCGGATCCGCGCCACGAGGACCGTGAAGGAGAAGGGCTTTTTCAGGAAGTCATCGGCGCCGGTATCGAGTGCCTCAGCCTCGTCAAGCTCGCCGTCTTTGGCGGTCAACATGAGAATCGGTGTCCAGATCTCCTCATTTCGCAGGGTTGCCGTGAACTTAAAACCGTTCATGCCGGGCAACATGATGTCGAGGACGATGCAGTCATAGGGCGCGCTTCGCGCCAGCTGCAGACCGTCAAGACCGTTGTAACAGGTATCCACTGCAAAGCCCTCGGCCACGAGGCCACGCTTGAGGGTGTCTACCAGTGTCTCTTCATCGTCGACTACTAGAATTCGCATGCGATGCTCCTTTCGCAGCTCTCAAGCTAGTCAGCGTTATGAAGGGCAAGCTAGGAGTATCCCGAAGAATAGCTGAGAGTCTCACTTGCGCGGCGCCTCGATCGTTGCAGCGTTGGTCCATAGCTCACGCTCTAGCCACCCCAAGATGAGCGCATACGGGCGCGGATCGCTACCGAGGCGCGATGGCGTAGCAAAGATGCGGTGCACCTCTGGGCGATAGCGTTCGATGCGTTGTACAAGTCCGACATCGTCGGATCGTCGTTGGTCACCCGGGACAATCACCAGCCACCGCGTCCGGTGACCGTCGAGATCGATCGGGATGTCAGTGACCACGAGCGTGCGGTCGGGGTCGAGACGCACTCCCATCGAGGTGAGTTCATCGCGGTCGTGTGGGTCGACCAGTGGATCGACGGTGACGATGCCAGCGATTAGAGGCAACGGTGCACAGGTGAGCATGGCGTAGCCAATCAGCCCAAAGCCGATCATCACCAGGGAGCGGGGCTTGAGGAACTCAGCGATAGCGAAAAGATCGTTGCCTAAACCCTCAGTTGACAGGGTACCACTCGATTCGCCGATCCCATGTGGATTGAATCCGATCACCTCGGTGCGGCAGAAGAAACTCAATCGTTCAACAACCTCTTGCAGTACTCGGTCGGTGCTACCCCCGATGTCGGTCTCGGTGATACCTGGAGACACCAGGATCGACGGACGATCAAGGGTGGCGCTTTCCTTGACGTTGGCGATGTAGAGGCACAAGTCGGCGGACTCGCACCACACCCGATCTACTGGCATGTTTCCTCCTTCTCTAAACTGTAGCCGTGCGTAAGAACCAATCCCCGTTGGCAAGAGACTCGATGGTAGCCCCAGTCATCACTGGTGATGAGCGCGAGGTGTTGGTAGTGGCCAACCTTGGGCTGGGGGAGAAGTTCGTTGACCACGGCATCCTGTATCAGCGTGGCCTTGGTAAGACCTTCGAGCATGTCCGACTGATCAGCACAGAAAACCTGATGAGCAGGGTCGAACAGGTAGACCGTCATCATCAGATCGTCGTCTTTCTCGATAAGGATGTTGCCTTGGCTGAACAGCTCGAGTTGCAGGGCGCCACGGTTCTCAATAGCGCGTCGGCGATCGCCATCTGTGATGACAAACGTCGAACCTACACACATCTCAACGCCCACGGTCTTCGCATCCCGAAGACCGTTATCTTGCCGTCGCTCTATCCAAAGCAGAAGGTCGACTCCAAGGCGGTGCTGTCGATGATTGACGAACTCTCATTGCCTATCGTAATTAAGGAGGCGAAAGGTTCCTTTGGAGCCCAGGTCTATCTGGCTAACGCTATCGAAGACGTCTTCGCCATCGTGGATGCCCTGGCAGACCGTCACCTGCTTGCCCAGGAGTTTATCGCGAGTTCGCGCGGTCGCGATCTGCGCATCCAGGTGGTCAACGGTGAATGTGTTGCTGCGATTACCCGAGAACACCCGATCGATTTCCGAGCCAACCTTTCGGCTGGCGGCGTGGGCTATCCCTACCAACCCTCGGCCATTGAACGTGACTTGGCGGTGGCGAGTGCAGCTGCGGTGGGTGGCTTCAACGTCGGCGTGGATCTCCTTTTTGATGAAGACGGCCACGGCACCATCGTTTGCGAGGTGAACTCCAATGCCCATATCTGGAGACTGTCGGCGATATCTGGTGTGGATGTAGCCTTCCGCGTTGGTCAGGCATTAGGCCAGTGGCTCGCCGGGTAGCGGTCTACTACGATCCCATTCAACTCGATCGCAATCGGTTCTTCCTTTCCTCGCTGGTTGCGGCTGGGGGCGTCGTAGGGGTCGATGTGGTCCCGATCGTTGGCTCTGATGCGTTGCGATCGACGGATGTGGCGAGAATCGATGTTATCATCGTCCGGTCTCGCTCGCTACGCGAGCGTCTCTGGCTCCAACAGCGTGTGCCACGGGTTGTCAACAGCCCTCTGCTAGCAATGTTGGGCAATGATAAACTCGCCCAGTACCTTTGGGCTCAGCGCCAGGGGATCCTGATGCCGCCACTCTATCTTCCCGGTGCCATCGGGTCGGCTTGGGTGCGTAAGCCGCGCTGGGGCCATGGCGGCCGCGGCGTAGAGCTCATGCGAGACCATGGCTGGTTTTCGTGGACATCGGCCATGCTTGCCCAGGCATATCTCCCTGAGGCCTGGCGCGATCGTCGGCACTATGTCGTTGGCAGAGAAATTGTTGCGACTGTTGAACGGTTGGCGACCGATGGAATGCGCTCAAACGTTGCGATGGGCGCTTCGGCCCGACTCGTTCGCGCCAGCGACGACGAATATCGTTTTGTCAAAACTATCATCGGTCTGCTCGGGCCAGGATACTACGGCGTCGATGTCTGCACCGGTCCTAACGGGCCGGTGCTGATGGAGATTGAGGATGTCGTCGGGTCACGGGCACTGTATGCGCTGGGTCATCGCGACCATGCGCTCAGCGTCATGCGCTGGGCTTGTGATGACCCCAATGGGCAGATCCTCAGCTCGAGGTAGAGCCGCCGTCCGATCGGTAGTCGACAACGAACTCGTCGAAGGCCGCAAGTGCCCGAGGTCCGTAGACGGTTCCTGGCCCGCCGGTCAACAAGATGGTGACCCCGAGCGCTTCAGCCAGCGCTTCGCGACTGACGCCAGCACGTGCGGCGCCACGGGCGTGTGCTGCGATGCAGCCGTCACATTTGAGGGCGACAGCGACGGCGATGGCGATGAGTTCTTTGGTGCTGGTGCTCAATGTGCCCTCCGCCATGGCACTGTGGTGCAGGGCACCGTAGGACTTGAGGACCTCGGGGATGAGGGACCTCAGATCCTTCGCTGGTTGGCGAAGATCCTCTTGGACCTGATGCCAGGGATGTAGTTGATCGTCGTTCATGCGATCACCTTAGACGGCCGGGCGTTTGGGCTGACCAGACTGGATCGTTAGGCGGGATGATCGCTTTTGGCAAGACTTCGCTTGATTGGGCGGTAGCGGAGCCACTGCAGCCCGTAGCCGACGTTGACCACGATAAAGAGCACGGCAACGATGGCAAAGATCGGAAATACCCACCCCATGAAGAAACTCAGGGCCGCAAGCCCCACGATGGGTATCAGCCCGACGGTATCGATGCGGCGCATTCGGTGATCCCAACGCGGACCGATGAAGGGTGTTCGGATCTTTTCGAAGGTGGCCTCGTAAATCTGGGAGACCCACCGAGCCTTGGCTAGGCGAAGGAGTCGAACCTCGTACTCATCGAAGCTGAGGTTGCCCGACCGGAAGCGATCGAGAAGCAGGGTGCGAGCCCGCTCGCGGTCCTCCGCGGTTGCAAGCAGTTCGCTGTCTTTATCTGAGGCGCTATCTCGGTCCATATTCATTCCACCACTCAGGTAACTATCTACCTCACTCCATTGTAATCGCTTGGTTTCGCTAACGCGATCTTCACGCCATCATGTAAGACCCAGCAAACCTGCGAGGCGGCGCCGATGCAGGGGTCCATTGCCAAAGAGAATCTGATCGGCTTTGGCGCGTTTGAAGTACAGGTGGGCATCGTGTTCCCAGGTAAAGCCGATGCCGCCATGGACCTGGATTGCAGCGCTAGCGACGCGGAAGTAGGCATCACCACAGACCGACTTGGCGGTCGCTGCTGCAACCGCCTGATCGTCAGCACCGTCAGCGATGGTAAAGGCGGCATAGAGCGCTGTTGATCTGGCGGATTCGACGTCCACCAGCATGTCGGCAAGCCGGTGCTTGATCGCCTGAAAACTTCCAATAGGGCGACCGAACTGATGGCGATCCTTTGCATAATCTACCGACATCTCCAGGACGCGTTCGGCACCCCCAATCATGTCTTGGGCGATGGCCGCGCTGGCTATCGTTGCAAAGCTTGCGCGAGCCTGCTCGAAAGCGGAGGGATCGAGGATGATGGTGGCATCAGCGGCGCTCAACGTTGCCTCAGCGATGGGCCTCGTCAGGTCAAGGGTCGTCTGTGCTGTGATGTCTACGCCTGTCGAGGTAGCCGATACGAGCGCAAGCATCGGTCCCTCTTCGCTTTCGAGTGCAACCAGCAGATGGGTAGCCTGTGCACCATCAAGGACGAATCGACTCTCGGCATCTACCTTGTTTGACGACAGGGTGCCACAGGGTGCCAATGGGTCCTCTGCGGATCTGCCCATCAGGCCGACGACGACGGCACCGGTGGCGATCCCTTCGAGGGTCGATGCGATAGCGGGTGCCATTGGATCCCCGAATGACAGAAGCTCCACAGCGAGCACAGAGGTCACCAAGAATGGAAGGGGAGCGACGACGCGCCCAATCTCCTGGAGGATACAGGCTGCCTCTACGAACCCGAGTCCGAGTCCGCCGGCTGACTCTGGAACGAGTACCCCAGCGACACCGAGTTCAGATGCCATCGTAGCCCATACATCGAGCGCGATCGGGTGCTCCGTCTCCATGATGGCTCGAGTCTGACTCGTTGGCAGGCGTTGTGAGAGAAATCGACGGGTTGTGGTTTTGAGCTCTTCCTGCTCTGGCGTCATCGCGAAATTCAACGTAATCCTCCCTCTCGTCTTGCTGTGACTACTTCACAATCCGTGATCTACGATCCGCGATGTCTCCTTGGCAACATCACGTTCACAGTGACTAGCCTACAGGTGGATCTCGGTGAAGTGAGGGCACAAGCGAATGGAAACAAGTCAGGTATTTGGCCAACTTCGTGTTGATCAGTATGTCGTCGGACCACTGGACAACAACCTCTACGTTCTTTCAACCCAAGACACGTCACAAGCCATGCTGATCGACGCGACCGGGGATGATCTGGACCTCTTGACGCGGCTGGTCGATCGCGGCGTCACTCGGGCGTTGATTACTCATGGACATGACGACCACATTGGCGGAGTCGCGCACCTGCGTCAACTGGGAGTCCAGGTATTGGTCGGCGAGCCGGATGCAGCCCTCCTGGATGGTTACGATATTGCCCTTGTCGATAACGAAGTGATCCGTCTTGGCGAGACCTCATTGCAAGTGTTGGCCACGCCTGGACACACACCGGGATCGATCTGTCTTGGGGCGCTCGGTCAGCGAGTGCTGTTTACTGGGGATACCCTCTTCCCTGGTGGTCCCGGCGCAACCAAATTTCCGGGCGGAGACTTTCCTGCCGTCATCCGTTCTCTGCGGCGTCTATTTGCGATGTTTGATGATGACACGGTGGTCTTGCCCGGGCATGGCGCGCCAACCACCGTCGGGGCTGAGTCAGGTAGTCTCGACGATTGGATCGCGCGCGGCTGGTGACGAGAGCCACGCGTTAGGTATTGTTCGTTCGCGAGGTCTCCGCCGGAGAGTCAGTGTGTCAAAGGCGAATGGTTTGCCACTCAATGACGTTCGGCCGTCGATCGGATGATCAGACCATGGCGAATCCGCGTCGCTGAGAGAGCAGCTGCGATGATCAAGAATATCATCGAGGCGTAAAAGGCCGAGTGAAGACCGTTCACAAAGACACTGGCAATCGCGCCGTGCAGCTTTGCGGTTCCGACAAAGATGGCAAAGGCGACCTGTCGTGGAATCGTTCGAGAGGCGATCAGAATCGCCATCGAGAACGAGAAGACCATCCCGGTGTTCTGGAAGGTGCGAAGCATGCCAGAGGCGATTCCAAAGACGTTGCGAGGGGCCGCCTTCATGACGGCTGAGTTGTTGGCCGGGAAGAAGCTGCTGGATCCGATGCCATTGACGACACTTGCGACGACCACCAGCCACAGGCCAGTAGTCATGCCGAGTTGGGCATAGAGTGCCAGCCCAATGATCTGGGTCGCGAGGCCGAAGGTAGTAGGAAGCACAGGTCCGATTTTGTCGGCCATGCGTCCCGAGAATGGTCCGATGGCCCCACCAACGAGATATCCCGGAACCAGGAGTAGCGAGGCATCGAGCGGTGAGAGCCCTCGCGGACCCTGGAGGTACATGAGAACGAGGAAAAGCACGGCATAGTTGGCAAGACCTTGACACATGGAGGCGAGCAGCGATGGCGTCATGGTGGGTACTCTAAAGAGCGAGAGACGTACCATCGGATCGGACTGGACGCGCTCAATGAGGACGAACACCACGAGAAGGACGACCCCTCCAACCAAGAACAGGATCAGCGTCGTATCGAGCGAGCTGGTCGCCAGGTTGGTAACGGCCCAGAGGATACCGAACAGGCCGAGACCGGCGGTTACCATGCCGGCGATGTCGATCTTACGCTTCTCCCGAGTCCCGGAGTCGTGGAGGACACGCAGGGCAAGTAAAACCGCAACGATGCCGATCGGCACGTTGATCCAGAAGATCCATCTCCAGGAGATGAAGGTCACGATGACGCCACCCAAGACGATGCCCAGCACCGCGCCGAGTGAGTAGCCGATTCCGTTGAAACCATAGGCTCGGCCCCGCTTCTCCGGTGGGAAAAGATCAGCGATGACCGCTCCGCTATTGGCGGTCACCAGTGCGCCACCGATACCTTGGAGAATACGGAAGGCGATGATCGAGGGCTCATTCCAGGACAGAGCACACAGAGCGGAGCCGACGATGAAGACGACAAAGCCGGTCTCGTACATCTTGACCCGTCCGTACATATCCCCCAGTCTGCCGACCTGCGAGGCGAGGAGCGTCACCACCAGAAGATAGCCGATGATAACCCAGATAACCGAGGAGAGGGCGACATGGAGACCGCGTTCGATCTCGGGCAGTGCGAGTACAACGATCGTGGTGTCGACCGCCGTGATGAGCACACCGGTCATCACCACCGCCAATGCGAGCCCAGTTCTCGGCGTTGGTCTTGGTGTATCGGTCGGTGCAGCGTCGGTGGCGCTCATCAGGTTCCCTCCCTTGGTACTTGGAACGAAGCCGTGTCCGACTCGCACAACATCCGAGTGGTGGCATGGCTATGGAGCTCGTTTACTGGAGAACTTTCCCTATTGAAATCTTAGTGGAATTGTTGTGGAATGCAAATACTTGGCACCGCGCTGAGCGGCGGCTCACGACATGATCACCGTGTGTCAGCTGATCAAAGGACATGGGCTCGTGTCTTGGCCATCTTCTTGCAAAATCTTCTATGAGTTATCGATCAAGAGAAAACGTCCGAGACAAGTCGAGGCGTGCCTACTGGCTCCACGAGTCGATCAGGCGTCCGTTGGAGGAGTAGACGCCGACCCATTTGATTGCATTGGGTCGATATGGGATCGCCGCATCTAGGGCGATGCTGGTGCGACGTGTGCCGAGCCAGGTGGTCGTGACATGCCCGCTTGTGCTGGCGACGACCATTCGAATCTTGCCCTTGGTGGGAAGGTGCACAAAGGTCGCACGAACCTGGGTACCCCAAGGCTTCTCATAGAGCGCGAGGGAACCAGTGACCCCAGTCGATGGGGATGGCATGGCGATGACACTGGTGGGTTTCGCACTGGTGGCGGGATTGTGAGCCAACGAAAGGCCGATCACCAGACCTGCTGCGGCTCCGACAACGAGTGTTCCGACCCGGGCGAGCCAGCGAAGTCGGACGGATTTTTGCTCCTCGTGAACTGCTGGATTGGCCATGGGTGCCGCTGCGGTGGAGGCGTCGCGCAGGTTTTCGATGTTTACCACGAGCGACGTCGTGGCGTCTATCGCCTTGGAGCATTCTTCGCAGACGATGAGATGCGCCTCAAAGGCACGACGCTCGGCTGGCGCAAGCGCGCCGAGGGTGTATTCGACTAGGAGTTCGTGTAGTGAGTTATCGTCGGTCATGCGCTTGTTCCAGGGCTGCTCGAAGGATTTTGACAGCATAGTGGAGGCGAGATCGCACCGTTCCTTCGGGTATGCCAAGTTGCGACGCGAGGACTACCGTTGGGACTCCTTGGACCAAAACCTGGCGGATCACGAGCTGATGGTCTTCGGTTAACGATTGGATGGCGGATTCGAGAGAGATCCTATCGATGACGCCGATGGTTCCATCGCCACTGTGCTCGACATCTGCATTGTTCATACTTGAGAGCCGATGTGACCGCCGTAGGTGGTCGATAGCGCGGTTGCGAGCAACGACGAGAAGCCAACCCTTGAGCCGCTCCTTGTCGGCTACCAGTGAATCCTTGTGGTCGAGTGCAGCCAGGAAGGTTTCCTGGACGATGTCATCAGCGGTGGTTGTGTCTTTGACCACTCCGTAGACCTGGGCGCGGATGAGAGGGGAGAATGATTCGAACAGATCCTGCAGAACCACCTCGAGCATTCCATCCCCTCTCACCATCATCGCGTTGCCCAGCCTTACTGCAGTGGACCTGCAGCGGCGACGAACGTCGTACCTAAATGGGCGCCGGAGCCAGCAAACCCGGCATCACCGAAGTTGAAGACGCCACCATCCGCGCCCACGAGCCAATACCCCTTGCCATCAGGGGTCGAAGCGATCCCGACAATTGGGGATGCGAGCGGGTGCTTACCCATGAGCCCGGTCAGTCCGTCGGAGTACGTGTTTCCATAGAACCCGGCATCACCGAAGTTGAAGACGCCACCATCCGCGCCCACGAGCCAATACCCCTTGCCATCAGGGGTCGAAGCGATCCCGACAATTGCGGATGCGAGCTTCGTGCCATTGAGCCCACCATAGTTGTGGGCGCTACCGGCGGCATAGACGGAGCCGTTAGCAGTCACTTCCCAATAACCGCTTGCGTTGGAGCCTGCTGCGTAGGCCATCCCAACAACCTTGCCCATCACCTTGGGAGCGGCAGGCATCGATGGGACGCCGAATGCGGTGGTAGCGCCATCGGCTTGGGCGAACTGGTAGGACTGGTAGCCATAGGTTGGAGCGTTGAGTTCATCAAGCGTGGAGGTATTGGAGTCATCGAAGTAAATTCCGAGACGTCCATGACCCATCGAGGTTGTTGCAAGACCAAAGAGTGCCCCCGCGTTTCCTGTGTCGAGCGTGCGTGTCGCGAGCATGCGCCCCGAGGTGGTGAGTTCGACGAGCTCGTTGTTCGAGGCACCATTGACGACCAACAGCGTATTGTTCACTGGATTAATCGCAATGCCTTGAGGGGCGCTCAAAGCTCCGTTCTGGGCGATCATCATCGGCGTGACGGGGCCTGTTGCCGTGAGGGCGTTGGGTAACGCATAGATCGCGTTGTTGTAATCGTCGGTGACGTACAAGGTTCCGTTGGCAGCGTCATAGGCCATGCCTTGAGGGCCAGCGACGTTACTAGGGGTCGGCGTGGATCCGGCCATGTCTGCGGTCGGTAGGTTCGTGGCGAGCGGGACATAGGTAGCGTTGATCGGCTGGCCATTCTTCGTCGTAGCGGTTGGATTGGGATTGAGCCGCCAGACTTGGCCGGTTGTGCCGGTCGCGTTTGGAGTCGCTGCTCCGGCATTGGACCAGAAAAAGGCGCCCGGGGCGAACGCGGCACCCCAAGCACCCTCAAAGAGGTCGTGGTTGCCGTTGTAGGAGCTCGTGGTGTTGGTGTAGTTGGCTAGGAGCGTTCCGGTGTTCGAGATCACGGCGTAGCCAGAGGCCGATCCGTTGGTGGCGGTTCCGTAGTACGTCACCCAAACGATGTCTGCTGATGGGTTGATGGCAATACCGACCGGGCCAGTGATGGCTGCATTTTGATAGAAGACCTTCGATGCGCCAGTCGCGGGGTTTACCTCCACGAGTGATGTGCCTTGGCCCATCGATGATGCGCTGTTGAAATCAGTAACGAGTAGATCGCCTGCGGTCAGGCTGCCCAGGGTCTTGGGTATCACGGCCAATCCATAGGGATTGGTGTCGCCGTTGGAGCCATTGGTGGAGCCGATCTGGTGGGTTGTCATCTGTGGATAGAGGTGAGCCTCGGACATCGGTTGGGCGAAGGCTGCCTGCGGGAGCGCGAGAAGACTCAAAGCACCAGCCCCAAGGCCGATGGATAGCAATCTGATAGCTTTGGTTGACGGATGGACTTTCACGTGTGTTTCCTTTCGAGTTGAACAACTGACACCAAGTACGCGTGAGTGACCCTGATTGTTCAACGATGGCAGGAATTTCTTTTGCGATCGTCATCTCCGCCGCCTCGGAGCGCATGTCTGTGGCCTCGAAGCTCTGCATCCTTGCAGGTGAATACGTTTTCAGAAGCGTCGAGCGGTGCCCTGCTATGAGAAAATTCGATGGCATGACCAGCGGCGTCGCGCCGTGCTTTGATCGTGATCGTACACGCAGAAAAGAACCCGACGACGGGTGCATCGAATAGCGTGCCGACAAGCGGCGTCAGACTTTTCGGGCCGCCTTCATGGACGCCTTGAACAGTCGGATCTCCTCAAGGGCTTGTAGAGAACTCGCGTCCGCCACCGAACGCACCTCGTTTGCCCTACCAAAGGGGTCTGATGCCTCCTCCCATCCCGGGGGAGCGACGCCGAAGCGTTTGCCCAATAGCGCGAGAAAGATCTTGGCCTTGTCTGATCCAAAGCCATTAAGGGACTGCAGGCGCGCAAGCGCCGCCGACCCTGACTCCGCCTCCTCCCAGAGTGCTGCGGCATTGTTGTGATAATCATCAACGATCCGTTGCGATAGGAGGTGACACTTGGAGGCCATGGACTTGGGGAACCGGTGGAGCGCAGGCTTTTTGGAAAAAAGATTGACAAGATCCTCATCGCCCAACGATGCAACGGCAGTTGGCTCAAGACTCAGGCCATAATGCTCACGTAGGCGACCATCGAGAAGATATGGAGCACTAAACGCACGCTCCATGGGGATCTGTTGATCGAGCAGCATGCCAACCAGCAGACCAAACGGATTCTCTTTGAGAAACTCGTTCGCCCTTTCGTCGGGTGAAAGGTAGATGTCTCCGGTCAGCATGTAGGTGCCTCTCTCAACGATGGTTAGACGGTTGGGTCATGATGATTGTATACGACACCATAATGGGTGATCGCGTCACTGACCTCCTCTGGCTTGGCCTCACCGAGCTTGGCAAGTGCCCCGAGCGTGGCGACCACGATCGATGCCTCGTCGGTCTCGAAGAAGCGGCGAAGCGCCTCTCTGGTGTCTGAACGACCAAAGCCATCGGTTCCCAACGATACGAATGGCTGATGGATGAAGGGTCGAATCTGATCGGGCACCAGCTTCACAAAGTCAGTGGTTGCGATGATCGGTCCCTCGGCACCACCGAGCAGCTGGGATACCCAAGGGGTTTCGGCGGACTCACCTGGGTTGAGGCGCTCGAATCTCTCGGCCGCTTCGGCATCTTCCCTGAGCCGCTTATAGGAGGTAATCGAGTAGACATCGCAGACGACATTCCAGTGCTCACGCAAGGCCTCAGCCGCAGCCCTCACCGACGACTGTGCGGTTCCGGAGAACAACAGGGTCGCGTGTCGCTCGCGGTCACGCGGAGTTGCCGACGAGATCGGTGTCAACGCCTGTGGCGTCTGTCCAGACGAGAACCGATATCCCCCTCGCACGATCGCGTCGCTCAACTTCTCAAGGTTTTGGTCGGGATCCACCGCTGGCATGAGGTAGTTCTCATTGTAGGTCGTCAGATAGTAGATGACATCTCGACCCTGGGGTCCAAACATGTCTGCGATCCCATGCTTGACGATCGCAGCGATCTCATACGCAAAAGCTGGGTCATAAGCCTGTACGTTGGGATATACGGCAGCGAGTATCTGTGAGTGGCCGTCGGTATGTTGCAGTCCTTCGCCGAGCAGCGTCGTTCTCCCAGCCGTAGCGCCAATGAGGAATCCCTTCGCTCGCGCATCGGATGCAGCCCACAAGAGATCGCCAGATCGCTGGAAGCCAAACATCGAGTAGAAGAGATAGACGGGAATCATCGGTACCCCGAGCGTGGCATACGACGTTCCTACCGCCGTGAACATCGCTGTCGAACCGTCTTCAGTGATACCCATCTCAAGGATCTGACCGTCCTGGGCCTCGGTATAGGAAAGCAGGAGTCCTGCATCGACCGGCGTGTAGCGTTGTCCGATCGTGGAGTAGATCTTGGCCTCTCGAAAGAGTGCCTCAAGCCCGAAGGTTCGCGCCTCGTCAGGAACGATCGGCGCTACTCGGGGACCGACCAACGGATCCTTCATGAGGTTGCGTAACAACTTCGAGAACACCATGGTGGTCGACACTTGCTGCTTGGCTGACCCAAGGTAGAACTCTTTGAAGACGTCATCACTTGGTGCGGGAAGCTCGGCGCTGCGATTGATGCGGCGCGGCAACGACCCTCCAAGCTGCTTGCGTCGCGATTCCATGTAGGCAGCTTCGATCGACCCCTCTGGGAGACGGATATAGGGTGGCTCTTGGGCCCCCAACATCTCATCGGTAATTACATCGTTTAAGTGCAGGCGATCGCGGAATTGACGCAGCTGCCCATCAGTCATCTTTTTAATCTGATGGGTCGAGTTACGAGCCTCGATGTCGGGGCCGAGTGTCCACCCTTTGACCGTATGGGCGAGAATTGCCGTCGGTGACCCTCGGTGGTTGACCGCAGCATGGTAGGCGGCATAGAGCTTGCGGTAATCGTGCCCTCCGCGAGGCAACTGTTGGAGATCCTCGTCACTCAGGTGCTCGACGAGCGCACGCAGCCTGGGATCGGGGCCGAAGAAGTGCTCTCGGATGTAGGCGCCGCTCTCGGTTGCGAGTTTCTGAAAGTCACCATCAGGGGTCGTATTCATTTTGTTAAGTAGGACGCCGTCGGTATCACGGGCAAGTAGCTCGTCCCACTTGGAACCCCAGATGACCTTGATGACGTTCCAGCCAGCTCCGCGGAACGTAGCCTCGAGCTCCTGGATGATCTTTCCATTGCCGCGGACAGGGCCATCAAGGCGCTGAAGGTTGCAGTTGACGACCCAGATGAGGTTGTCAAGGTGTTCACGGCCTGCGAGCGAAAGCGCTCCTGAGGTCTCTGGTTCATCAAATTCCCCATCCCCGACGAAGCCCCAGATCCGACTCCCAGCCGTGTTGGCGAGGTGTCGATCGTTCATGTAGCGATTGAAGAGAGCATGGTAGATCGACTGAATCGGTCCAAGGCCCATCGAAACCGTCGGGAACTCCCAAAATTCGGGCATCAGCCGCGGATGCGGATAAGACGGGATGCCTAGGCCGTCAACCTCCATGCGGAAGTGATCGAGCTGGTCTTCAGTCAAGCGGCCCTCCAGGAAGGCGCGTGAGTAGATACCCGGTGAGCCATGACCCTGGAAGTAGACGAAGTCCCCCGGGGATCCTGCGTCTTTACCGCGGAAGAAGTGGTTAAACCCGACCTCGTAGAGCGAGGCTGAGCTCGCATAGGTTGAGAGGTGGCCGCCGATGCCATCGGCTAGGTGGTTCGCCCGTGTCACCATCGCGGCCGCATTCCATCGAATGAACGCACGAATGCGCCGTTCTACGTGTTCATCTCCGGGAAACCACGGTTCGTTTTCGGGCGCGATGGTGTTGATGTAAGGGGTCGAAACGGTCGCGGGAAACCCAACCTGGCGTTCTCGGGCAGCCTCAAGCAGCTTCATGAGGAGGAAAGTGGCGCGCTGCTTGCCGCGCCCGTCCACGAGCGAGTCGAACGAGTCAACCCACTCTGCTGTCTCTTCTGGGTCGATGTCTGGAATCTGATGTGCAAAGCCGTCGATAATCACATCTACCATTCTTGCAGCTTTTGCCGAAGAGTTCCACCTGGTACACTCCCCATCAGTCAGAATCTATCCTTGAAGGCAGGTCTTAGGTGGCATTGTTGATCTATACCGATGGTGCGTGTCGAGGAAATCCTGGTCCTGGCGGTTGGGCCTGGTTTGAACCCGTCTCCGGCGCTTGGGAGTCGGGAGGGGAGGCCCTGACCACCAATCAACGGATGGAGCTGATGGCGGTCTTACAGGCACTGCAATCGCATGAAGGAGACATTGCGATTCGGTCGGACTCGACCTACGTCGTGAACTGCTTCCGTCAAGCCTGGTGGAAGAAGTGGGAGATCAACGGCTATCGAAACTCCAAGGGTGAACCGGTTGCCAATAGTGATCTGTGGCGACCACTGCTGCAAGAGGCCATACACGTCGGCAGAAAGGTTACGTTTGAGTGGGTTAAGGGACACAGCAGCGACCCGCACAACAACCAGGTTGATCTCTACGCCCAAGAGGCAGCTCGCCAGTTTCGCTAGCCCAACTTTCGATTGACCCCCCGAAATCGGCCCAAAACAGGCCCCATGCGGGGCTGATTTGGCCGTAATTTGGCCCTCGTAGAGGGTCGCTCGCAAGGATGTCCTGGTCAGGAGGTTGGGGGTTTTTGGATGTAGTGCCCTAAGAGCAAATAGTACGGTAATACAGGCTTCTACAGGCCCCAACAGCTGGTATGCTTGGAGCTAATGTTTATCCGGGCCAAGGAGACGAAGAACCGGACAACCGGTACTACCTATGTCAAGCATCAGTTGGTACGCTCGGTTCGTTACGGGGACAAGGTACGCCAAGAGATCGTCATGGAACTTCCCGGTCTCGACATCGATAAGGCTGATTTCAAGAAGCTCGCCAATGTGTTGGCCCTTCGCTTAGCGAATCGTACATCCCTCTTTGAAGCAGATGACAAGATCAGGGCAGCCGCTGACAAAATGATGGAGAACTATCAGCTCATCCGTGATCTTCGTCCCGTTGACATGAATGAGGAGACCCTCACCCCGGTCGATCTTGGCTCGGTTGGTCTACGGGATGCACGAAGCCTTGGCAAGGAGCTGGTGGCGACGAGCTTGTATGAGCGCCTTGCAATCAACGAGGCACTCGTTGGCCTCAGTCCAAAGGAGCAAGCCCTCGCCAAGGCGGTCATCTGTGCTCGCCTGATCGAGCCTGGTTCTGATCTAGGGACGCATCGATACCTACGAAATACCAGTGGCCTCGGTGAGCTGATCGAGGCCACGAGTGGGATCGATGTCACCTCCTTTGGCAAGGATGCGATCTATGAGGTCACCGATACCATCTATGAGCACAAGGACGCAATCGAGGCTCACTTAGCGCGCTCTACCCAGCGTCTCTATCCAGGGGGGAGGTTGCTGCTCTTTGACCTGACCAACGTCTATCTCGAGGGCCGTGCCCTTGGCAATGAGCTCGCTCGCTATGGACACTCCAAGGAAAAGCGCAACGACTGTGCCCTCATCTCGTTAGCACTCTTGGTTGATGATCGTGGATTTCCAATCTATAGCCACATCTATGCGGGTAACCAGTCAGAGCCAGCGACGCTGTTAGATGTGCTCGATACCCTCGATGCCCGTAGCAAGGGCACCCTGTTTGCCGATGCGCACCCGATGGTGGTCATGGACCGTGGTATTGCCACCGCGGCCAACATCGCCCTCCTGGTTGAGCGTCACTATCCCTACCTGGTCATCACCAGGGGAGACAGAGCTAAGGTTCACCTACTTGCCTTTAAGGAAGACATCAGTACCTTTACCCCCATCGATAAGGCCGATGGCACCCAGGTATGGGTCAAGACCCTGGCCACGAGGGATGATGACCCTGACTCGGTTGGTGTTGAGGTGGGTGTGACTGGCGTAGCCGATGTGAGTGTGGGCGACACGACCGACACCAACGTGACCGAGATCGCCGTCATCTCACTCACACGTGCCGCGAAGGAACGTAGCATCGATGAGCAGCGAACCAAACGCTACCTCGATGATCTCACGCGTCTTGGTAACGCTATTACCGCTGGG